>Ga0307373_10000302_pt1 | contig 94138 bp, 71 predicted proteins | sample OX2MG_FD_202534 | JGI IMG/M metagenome (GOLD analysis project Ga0307373, IMG submission 202534) | Soil microbial communities from Risofladan, Vaasa, Finland - OX-2 | ecosystem: Environmental > Terrestrial > Soil > Coastal area > Acid sulfate soil | place: Finland: Risofladan, Vaasa | collected...
CCGGGCATGGAAAAGTGGATCCAAACAGCGGCTCCACTTTTCCACACCCGCGACGACGACGGCGGCGTGTCTCAAAAACACTCTTGACAAGAGGGGGAGTCGTTATAGAGGGGCCCGCGCCAACCATCGTTTGCGGGCCGCCCCGGCCCCGTGAGGAGCAATCCACATGAAAACCAACGGCTTCGCCAAAATCTGGATCGCAGTCGCCGTCATCGCCTTCCTGCTCGAGTCCCTCCTGGGCCGGATGCTGCAGCCCAGCCTGATCAACAACGGCGGCGTCCCCTGGCGCCTGATGCCCGAGGGCAGCGGCTGGGGCGTGCTGGCCGTGGGCGCCCTGGTCGGCGGCTTCGCCTTCGCCTACATCTTCCTGCAGGGCTATCAGGGAGGCGGCTGGCGGGAGGGCCTCCGCTTCGGCTTCTGGGTCACGCTGCTGGCCAGCGTCCCGGAAAACCTCGGCTATGCCGTCATGCTGCCGGTCGGCCGCCGCATCCCGCTGGAGTTCATCGCCGCCGACTGCGTGACCTTCGTGGTCTGCGGCATCGCGGCCGCCACCCTCGCCCGCGGCAGCGCCCGCGCCCGGGCGGCTGCGGCCTAGCCCGCCTCAGTCCAGCAGCGCCGGCTCCTCGGCCGCGCCCGCGGCCGGGGCCGGCTCCGCCCCCCCCTGCCGCAGGTAGCCCTCCAGCTCCTGGCGGGAGTCGAAGTAGTTGCCCACCAGCCGCTCCAGCGCCCGCTCCCGCATCTGCTGCCGCGTCACCAGCGCCGCATAGACGTAGCCCCGCCCCTCCCGCCGCCGCTCCACCACCTGCTTGCGCAGCAGCCGCTCCAGCACCGTCAGCACCGTGGTGTAGGCCAGCGGCCGGCCCCGCTCCGCCAGCCGCGCGTGCACCTGCCGCACCCTCGCCTGCTCCAGCGCCCACAGCGCCGCCAGGCATTCCAGCTCCAGTTGCGGCAGCTCCGCCCCGCTGCGCGACCTCATCGCCCCGCCGCCTCCGTCCGCCGCCACCGCCCCACCCGCAGCAGCGGCCGCTCCAGCGAACGGTTGTAGCTGGTCCACTCCGCCTCCGTCGGCTCCTCCTGCTCCAATTGCGTGCGCATCGCCTGCATCTTCGAGTCCATGTCGTCCAACTGGTGCAGCAGCAGCGCCTCGGGAAACATCGGCAGCTTGGGCGAGCCGAACTCGTAATGGCCGTGGTGGCTGATGATCAGGTGCTCCACCAGCGTCTGCAGCGTCCGCGGAAACTCGGGCAGCTCCGCCAGCTTGCGGTGCAGGATCTCCAGCACCAGCACCATGTGCCCCAGCAGTTGCCCGGGGGTGGTGTAGCTGAAGCTGCGGCGGTAGCTCAGCTCCTCGATCTTGCCCAAATCGTGCAGCAGGATGCCGGCCAGCAGCAGGTCGCCGTCCACGAAGGGATAGTTGCCCCGCACCCGCTCCGCCAGCCGGCACAGCGAGGTCACGTGCTCCAGCAGCCCGCCCAGGTAGGCGTGGTGCAGCAGCTTGGCCGCCGGGGCGCGGCGGTAGCGCCCGGCGATCTCCGGGTCGTCGAAGATGCCCCGCAGCAGCGCCTGCAGGTGGGGGTTGGCCATGGCCGCGATTCGCCCCTGCAGCTCCTGCCACATCGCCTCCACGTCCTCCGGCGTCACCGGCAGGTAGTCGCCCAGCGCGATCTCGGCCTCCTCCACCCGCCGCAGCCGGTCGATCTTGAGCTGCGGCTTGTCGCGGTAGAGCGCCACCTGCGCCTTCACCCGCACGAAGTCGTCGCGCTCGAAGCTGGCCTGCACCGCCTCCACCCCATCCCACATGTTGGCGTCAATCTGCCCGGTGCGGTCGCCCAGCGTCAGCGAGAGGTAGGGCCCGCCGTCCTTCTTCAGGCGCAGGTCCTTGCGCACCACCAGGAACACGCTGGTGATGGTCGAGTCGGGGACCAATTGTTCCACGAAACAGGGCTTGAGGCTGTCGTCCATCTACAGCCCGCCGCCGCCCATGTCGAACCCGCCCGGCTTCTTGCTCTTGTCCGGCTTGGGCAGGTCGCTGGGCAGCACCCGCTGGAAGCGCGTGATGTCGGGGCCGGTGGAGGCGCTGGCGCCGCTGTCCACGTAGCCCGGCTTCACCGTGATGTAGGCGTCCTGCCGCAGCTTCGCCAAATAGGTCTTCAACTCCGGCCGCAGCATCTGCTGGTAGAGCTTGTCCATGATGCTGTTGGTCGCCTCCTGCAGCGTCTCCTGGCCGGCATGGTGGACGGCGGTCACCTTCAGGATCAGATAGCCGTTGGCCACCGGCAACACCGGGCTCACCCCGCTGACCGGCAGCGCGAACAGCAGTTTCGCCAGCTTCGCCTCCAACTGGTCCTTGCGCTCGAAGCCGATGTCGCCCCCCTGCGAGGCGGTGGCGCCGTTGGAGTAGCGCTCCGCCAGCTTGCTGAAGCTCTCGCCCCGGGAAGCCCGCTGCTGCACCTGGTCGGCCAGCGACTTCAGCCGCGCCTGCTCGCCCGCCGACTTGCCCGCCGTCTTGATCAGGATCTCGCTCAGCCCCACCTCGTCCGGCCGCACGTAGTCGGCCTTGTGGGCGTTGTAGTAGGCCTCGATCTGCGCCGGCGTCGCCTGCGGCACGCGCGGCGCCACGTCCTGCTCGATCACCTTGCGCTGCAGGATCTGGTTCTTGATGGACTGCTCGAAGTCCTGGTAGCTCTCCCCCTGCGCCTCGATCGCCTTCTGCAGATCCTCCATCGAGGCCAGGTGGTTCTGCTTGCGCATCTCGTCCAACTGCAGCACCGTCTCCGTCTCGGCGCTCATGCCCAGGTCGCTCGCCCGCTGCACCAGCAACTGGTTGTCAATCAGGTTGGCCAGCAGGTCCTTCTGCGCCTTGGCGATCGCCGCCTGCGTCACCGGCTTGCCCGTCTGCCGCGCCTCGTCCTGCAGGCCCGACACCAGTTGGCTCTCGGCGGTTTCCAGGTCGGTGGTGGTGATGATCTTGTCGTTCACCCGCGCCACGATCTGCTCCACAATCGTGGTCTTGGGCGGGGGCGGCTCCGCCGCCGGCAGCCCCGGGATGGGGGCCGCGCTCTCGGACTTGGTCGCGGCCGCGGCCGCCGAGGCTGGCTTGGAACTGTTCTTGCTGGCTTGGGGCGCCTGCGCCGCCAGCCCCACCGAGGCCAGCAGCGCGGCGGCCGGGATCCATCCCAGATACCGCTTCATAGGCCCCATTATCGTACAAATGTAGGGGGCAGAGATAGCGGAAACGCTCAGCGCTGCTGGCCGCCCAGGGCGCGCAGCCGCGCCGCCACCTCCGCCGCCGCCGCCTGCACCTCTTCGTCCCGCAGCGTGCGCTCCTCGCTCTGGAAGCGGGTGCGCACCAGCAGGCTGTAGTGGCCCTCCCCGCTCGCCGCCCCGCGGAAGACCTCGGCCGGGCTCGCCGCCGCCAGGTGCGCGATCGCTGGCGCCGCCCCCAGCGCCCTCTCCACTTGCGCCCAGCTCACCTCGTCGGCGAAGACAAACGAGAAGTCGCGTTCGCTGGCCGGATAGCGCGACGGCGGCGCATAGCGCACCCGCCGCCGCCCCAGCGCATACAGCCGCTGCAGGTCCAGCTCGGCCAGCCAGGTCTCCGGCGGCAGCTTCCACTCCGCCGCCAGAGCGGGATGGAGCTGGCCCGCGACCGCCAGCTCCCCCAGCCGCCCGCCCCGGCCGGGGTGGAGAAACCCCGGCAGCTCGGCGGCGGTGCCGATCAGGCTGGGGGCCTCAAACAGCCCCAACACCGCCTCCACCTCGCCCTTCAGCCCCAGAAAATCCATCCCCGGGTCGCAGGCGCCCAGGCTGAGCACCGCCGTCTCCACCGGCTGGCCCCCCTCGCGCCGGTAAAGCTTGCCGATCTCGAACAGCTTGGGCGCCGCCACCCCGTGGTGGAGGTTGTGGCGCAGCAGATGCAGCATCGCCGGCAGGCTCGAGGTGCGCAGGATGGCGGCCTCTTCGCTGAGCGGGTTCAGCACCCGCACCGGCGCCGCCGCGGGCGCAAACCGCGCGCACTCGCCCGCGTCGGCGAAGCTCACCGTCACCGCCTCGGCAAAGCCGCGGCCGCGCAGTTGCTGCCGCACCCGGTCGCGCATCCCCGCCTCCGGCAGCGGCGCCGCCTCCCCCTGGAAGGCCGGTAGCCGGGAAGGGAAGCGGTCGTAGCCATACAGCCGCGCGATCTCTTCGATCAGGTCCACCTCGCGCGCCAAGTCCGGCCGCCAGCTCGGCGGCAGCCACACCTCGTCCTCGCCGTCGCAGCCCAGCGCCCGCAGCAGCCGCGCGCAGTCCTCGGGCGGCACCGCGCGCCCCAGCAGGCGCGCCAGCGCCGCCGGCCGCAGCCGAATCGCCTGCGGCTGCGGCAGCGTGCCCACCTGGTCGCTCATCCCGCCCGCCACCACCGCGCCGTAGGCGCGCGCCCCGGCGGCGATCAGCCGCGCCGCCAGCGGCGCCGCCTCTGGATCCGCCCCGCGCTCGAAGCGGTGGCTGGCGTCGGTGTGCAGCCCATGCCGCCGCGCCGTGCGCCGCACCGTCAAGGGATCGAACCAGGCGCTCTCCAGCACCACCCGCCGCGTCCCCGCGCCGATGGCCGTCTCCAGCCCGCCCATCACCCCCGCCAGCGCCACCGGCCGCTCCCGGTCGGCGATCACCAGGTCGCGCGGGTCGAGCTGGCGCTCGACCTCGTCCAGCGTCACCAGCGTCTCCCCCGGCCGCGCCCAGCGCACCCGAATCTCCCCGCCCCGCAGCCGGTCGGCGTCGAAGGCGTGGGTGGGCTGGCCCATCGCCCACAAGCTCAGGTTGGTCAGGTCGGCGATGTTGTTGATGGCGCGGTGCCCCAGCCCCTGCAGGCGCGCGGCGAGGGCGGCGGGCGAGTCGCCCACCCGCACCTGCTCCAGCAGCAGCGCGCAGTAGCGCCCGCACGCCTGCCCGTCTTCGATCGTCACCGCCACCGCCGCCGGCTGCGCCCCCAGCCCCGGCGCCTCCAGCTTCGCCAGCGGCTCGCCCGTGAGCGCCGCGATCTCGCGCGCCACGCCATAATGGCTCAGCAAATCAGGCCGGTTCGAGGTCAGGTCCAGGTCGAAGCGCCAGTCGCCGCCCACCGCCTCCACCCGCTCCACCGCCACCCCGGCCAAAGACAGCCGCGCCGCCAGCGCCTCCGGGGCGAGCGTGATGGGTACGTATTCGCGCAGCCACGACAGCAGCACCTTCATCGGAACTGCTCCAAAAAGCGCAGGTCGCCCGAGTAGAAGCGCTGCAGGTCGTCCACCCCGTAGCGGATCATCGCCACCCGGTCAATCCCCAGCCCAAAGGCGAAGCCCGACACCCGCTCCGGGTCGTAGTTGACAAAGCCAAACACCGCCGGGTCCACCATGCCGCAGCCCAGCAGCTCGATCCAGCCGCTGTGCTTGCAGGTGCGGCAGCCGCGCCCCTGGCAGAAGATGCAGCTCACGTCCAACTCCGCGCTGGGCTCGGTGAACTGGAAATAGGAGGGCCGCAGCCGCGTGCGCACCGTGGTGCCGAACAGGGCGCGGGCGAAGTGCTCCAGCGTGCCCTTCAGGTCGCCCCAGTGCAGGTCGGTGTCCACCGCCAAGCCCTCGATCTGGTGGAAGTTGGGCGAGTGGGTGGCGTCGGGGGCGTCGCGGCGGTAGACCTTGCCCGGCACGATCACCCGCAGCGGCGGCGCCTGCTTCTCCATGGTGCGGATCTGCACCGGCGAGGTGTGGGTGCGCAGCACGTGGCGCTCCAGGTCCGGACCCAGGTAGAGCGTGTCCTGCTCCTCCCGCGCCGGATGCCCCTCGGGGATGTTCAGCGCCTCGAAGTTGTAATACGTGGTCTCGATCTCGGGACCGTCGGCCACCGTATAGCCCAGCCGCAGGAAGATGTCCACGATCTCGTCGCGCACCTGCAGGATGGGGTGGGCCGGCGCCGCCTGCGCCGACCGGCCGGGCAGGGTGATGTCCACCCGCTCGGCCCGCAGGCGCTGCGCCACCGCCTCCGCCTGCGCCGCGGCCTGCTGCCGCTCCGCCCGCGCCTCCGCCTCGCGCTTGAGCTGGTTCAACTGCTGCCCCAGCGCCCGCTTCCACTCCGGCGGCGCCGGCTTCAGCCAGTTTTCGTTGAGCAGGGTGAGCAGGCCCGTCTTCCGCCCCAGCCAGAACTCGCGGCTGCCCGCCCCCAGCGCCGCGCGGAACTCGCCCACCGCGGCCGCCAGCTCCGCCTCCGAGCGCAGCCCCAGCCGCGGCCACGGCGTGGCCGCCCAGGCGGCGAGCTCCTTGGCGCTGCGGGCCATAGGCGGACGCCCTATTGCGGCTGGCCGAGCGCGGCTTGCGCCTGCTTCGCCAACTGGGCGAAGCCCTCCGGGTCGCGCACCGCGATGTCGGCCAGCACCTTGCGGTCCAGCTCCACCCGGGCCAGCGCCAGCCCGTGGATCATCTGGCTGTAGGTGATCCCGTTCTGCCGCGCCGCCGCCCCGATGCGCACGATCCACAGCTCGCGGAACTGCCGCTTGCGCTGCTTGCGCCCGGTGTAGGCGAACTTCAGCGCCCGCTGGCTGGCTTCCTTGGCGGAGCGGTAGAGCTTGCTCTTGGTGAGGAAAAAGCCCTTGGTGAGGCCGAGTAGCTTCTTGCGCTTGTCCTTGCGCTTGGTTCCGCGCTTGACGCGAGGCATCGTTTTCTCCTTTGCGATAACCGCCGCGCCGGCACGATGGCAGCCGGTCGCCGCGGGTGAGCTCGCCCCGGACAAGTCCGGGGGCCCGGTTTAGCCCCGCCGCCTAGGCGTAGGGGATCATGCGCGCTATGCGGAGCTGGTCGGCGGGGCTGACCAGCGTCTCCTGGTCCAGCGTCCGCTTCCGCTTGCGCGATTTGGAGGTCAAAATGTGGCGCGCCCCGGAGTGGCCGCGCACGATCTTGCCGCTTCCGGTCTTGTGGAAGCGCTTGGCTGCCCCCCGATGCGACTTCAATTTCGGCATAATCTATCCCCGTCGTCTCTGGCTGCTTCCCGCCTGGCTGCTTCCCGCTACGCCTTCTTGGCTTCCGACGACTTCTTCGGCGCCAGAATCGCGGTCAGCGCATTGCCTTCCATCCGCGGCCGGAACTCCACAATCGCCGCCGCCTCCACCTCCTGCAGCAGCTTGTTGATGAGCTGGAAGCCAATCTCCTTGTGCGTGATCTCGCGGCCGCGGAACTGCACCGTGGCCTTCACCTTGTCGCCTTCCCCCAAAAACCGGATCACGTTGTTCTTCTTGAACTCGTAGTCGTGCTCGTCGGTGCTGGGCCGGAACTTGACTTCCTTGATGACGATGTTCTTCTGGTTCTTCCGCGCCTCGCGCGCCTTCTTCTCCATCTGGTACTGGTACTTGCCGAAATCCATGATTCGGCAAACCGGCGGCTCGGCGTTGGGAGCCACCTCCACCAGATCCAGCGTGCGCTGCCGCGCCAAGGTGATCGCCTCCTGCGGCGTCAAAATCCCCAACTGGGTGCCCACCTCGTCAATCACCCGCACCTCGCGGGCACGGATGCGTTCGTTGATGCGGGTCCTGGGTTCAGGAATGCGGCGCGGTCGAAAGTCTCGGATAGGGGTCTCCTCTGCGGCGTAAGTGTCGTAAATCCTTGCCAGTATAGCACGGGGTGCGGCACGCCCCCGCGCCCCGATCTATAATCAATGGGCAGCCCCTGCAAGGAGCCCCTCATGCCCTCTTCCCGCTTCTCCGGACTTTACCTCAGTGGTCGCGCCCTGGCGGTGCTCTTCATCGTTGTCGGCGTGGCCGGCGCCATGGCCTTCTACCGCGCCCACACCACCCCGGAGGCGGTCTGGCTGGGCCTCACCCACTCCGACCAGCAGCCCCTGGCCACCAGCCAGGTCGCCACCATGGTCGCGCTCAACCAGGAGCAGGAACTGCTGGCCGAGCACGTCGCCCCCGCCGTGGTGCAGGTCAACGTCACCGCGCACGCCTCCGGCCCCGCCATGCCCGGCGACGGCGGCGACCAGGGCGGGATGCCCCCCGACAATCCCTTGTCCCAGTTCTTCGGCCAGTTCGGCCAGATGCCCCGCCGCCCCCAGTTCGAGCAGGGCTTGGGCAGCGGCATCATTATTTCCCCCGACGGCTTCATCGTCACCAACAACCACGTCGTGCAGGACGCCACCGATATCCGCGTCACCCTGGAGGACGAGCGCACCTTCAACGCCAAGGTGGTCGGCACCGATGCCCTCACCGACCTGGCGGTGATCAAGATCAACGCCACCAACCTCCCCAACCTGCCCTGGGGCGACTCCAAGGCCATCAAGCAGGGCGATGTGGTCTACGCCTTCGGCAACCCCTTCGGCCTGCAGTTCACCATGACCCACGGCATCATCAGCGGCAAGGGCCGCTTGGCGGCCAACCGCACCGACCTGCGCGCCCCCGGCGACTACCTGCAGACCGACGCCGCCATCAACCCCGGCAACTCCGGCGGCCCGCTGGTGGATGTGCGCGGCGAGGTGGTGGGCGTCAACGCCTTCATCTATACCTCCACCGGCAGCTTCAGCGGCGAGGCCTTCGCCATCCCCAGCGAGATCGCCAAGCCCATCGCCGCCACCCTCATCGCCAAGGGCAAGGTGGTGCGCGGCTACCTCGGCATCACCATCGTGGACATCACCCCCGACGAGACCCACTTCTTCAACCTGCCGCCCACCGCCCAGGGGGCGCTGGTCACCAGCGTCACCGCCGACGCCGCCGGCGACAAGGCCGGCCTGCGCCATGGCGACCTGATCACCAGCTTCAACGGCAGCAAGATCGACAGCGCCACCGCGCTGCAGCTCGCCACCGCCTCCGTCCCCCCCGGCAGCACCGTCAAGCTGGGCGTCCTGCGCGACGGCAAGCCCCTCACCCTGGCCCCGGTGCTGGGCATCGCCCCCCAGGATGAGGCCGCCAGCGCCGCCGGCGCCGCCGCCACCGCCACCCCCCACGGGGTGCGCCTGGGCGTGGGCCTCACCGACCTCACCCCCGCGCTGCGCGACCGCTTCCAGCTTCCCGACACCGTCCACGGCGCCCTCATCCGCAGCGTCACCCCGGGCGGGCCCGCCTACAACGCCGGCCTGGTGCCGGGCTTTGTCATCACCGAGGTCAACCGCGTCCCGGTGGCCAACACCGACGCCCTCAACGCCCAGTTGCAAAAGCTCCCGCCCGGCCAGGACGTGCTGCTGCGCGTCGTCAATGGCGGCGCCCAGGGCGGCGGCACCTACATCGTCGTCCACCCCGCCCCCGCCGGCGGCGGCCAGTAGGAAGCGGGCTGACAGTGGACAGGGAACAGTGGACCGGGACCCGCGGCGGCCCGCCGTCCACTGTCCACTGTTCACGGTCCACGGCTCACGGTTCACTAGCCCCCTGGTTTCTGTGCTATCCTTATGCTTCCCATAGCAGAAGAGCAGAACAGGAGCTACGCCCCGCGAATGGCGACCACATCTGAAGCCAAACTGCAACTCGTCGGCAACTACCGCATCCACCCCTCCGACACCGGTTCGCCCGAGGTCCAGGTGGCGCTGCTCACCGACCGCATCGCCTACCTCACCGAACATTTCAAGACCCACGCCAAGGATCACCACTCGCGCCGCGGGCTGCTGCTGCTGGTGGGCAAGCGCCGCCGCCTGCTCGACTACCTCAAGCGCGAGCACCCGGACCGCTACCGCGATCTGATCCACAAGCTCGGGCTGCGCAAGTAGCCGGCGCGCCGGCGCGCGCCCGCGCCCCCCCCCATTCCACAGGAAAAGCGAGAACCCTATGCCGTCCCGCGTCACCGTCGAACTAGCCGGAGGGAAGACCCTCACATTGGAAACCGGTAAGATCGCCCGCCAAGCCGGCGGCGCCGTCGTCGTGCGCCTGGGCGACACCATGGTCCTGGCCACCGCCACCAGCGCCCACCAGCCCCGCGAAAACATCGATTTTTTCCCCTTGACGGTGGACTACCGCGAGTATACCTACGCCTCCGGCCGCTTCCCCGGCGGCTACATCAAGCGCGAGGGCCGGCCCACGGAGAAAGAGGTCCTCACCAGCCGCCAGATTGACCGCCCCATCCGCCCGCTGTTCGCCAAGGGCTTCCGCAACGAGACCCAGGTCATCGCCCTGGTGCTGTCGGCCGATCAGGACAACGACCCCGATGTGCTCGCCGTCACCGGCGCCGGCGCCGCCCTGCACATCTCCGACATCCCCTTCCCCCACACCCTGGCCGGCGTCCGCGTCGCCTATGTCAACGGCGCCTACGTCTGCAACCCCACCTACACCGAGATGCGCAGCAGCCAGCTCAACATCGTGGTGGCGGGCACCGCCGACGGCATCTCCATGGTCGAGGCCGGCGCCCAGGTGGTGTCGGAGGAGGTGGTGGTCGGCGCCATCGAGTTCGGCCACGAGCAGATCAAGAAGATCGTGGCCGGCATCGAGCAGCTCCGCAAAGAGGCCGGCGCCCCCAAGCGCCCGGTCACCCCGCCGGTGGTGGACGAGGCCTTCTACAAAAAGCTGTTCCAGCAGTACGGCGCCCGCTTGACCGATGCGCTCGACACCCAGGCCCACCCCAAGGCGGAGAGCGCCAAGCTGGCCGAGGCGGTCGAGGCCGAGGCCCTGGCGGCGGTGCCCGCCGACCAGCCCGAGCTCAAAACCCAGACCAAGAAGTACTTCGAGCGCATGCGCGAGCGCATCTTCCGCGACGCCCTGCTGGAGCAGCGCCACCGCCCCGACGGCCGCGCCTTCGACCAGATCCGGCCCATCTTCAGCGAGGTCGGCCTGCTGCCCCGCGCCCACGGCTCGGCCCTCTTCACCCGCGGCGAGACCCAGGCGCTGGTGACCGTCACCCTGGGCACCAAGGAGGACCAGCAGCGCATCGAGACCATCGAGGGCGAGGGCTTCAAGCGCTTCATGCTCAACTACAACTTCCCCCCCTTCTCGGTGGGCGAAGTCGGCTTCCTGCGCGGCCCCGGACGGCGCGAGATCGGCCACGGCGCCCTGGCCGAGCGCAGCCAGCTCTCCCAGCTCCCCCCCGACGGCACCTTCAACTACACCATCCGCGTGGTCAGCGACATCATGGAGTCCAACGGCAGCAGCTCCATGGCCTCGGTCTGCGGCGCCTCGCTCGCCCTCGCCGACGCCGGCGTGCCCATGCAGGCCCCGGTGGCCGGCATCGCCATGGGCCTGGTCAAGGAGGGCGACAAGTACGCCATCCTCACCGACATCGCCGGCGCCGAGGACCACTACGGCGACATGGACTTCAAGGTGGCCGGCACCCGCGAGGGCATCACCGGCCTGCAGATGGACATCAAAATCGGCGGCGTCACCGCCGCCCTGATGCGCGAGGCCCTGGAGCAGGCCCGCCGCGCCCGCCTCTTCATCCTCGACAAGATGGCCGAGACCCTCGCCGCCCCCCGCGGCGAGCGCTCCCTCTACGCCCCCCAGATCACCACCATCAAGATCCCGGTGGACAAGATCCGCGACCTGATCGGGCCCGGCGGCAAGATGATTCGCTCCATCGTCGAGGCCACCGGCGCCAAGATTGACGTCAGCGACGACGGCACCGTCAACATCGCCGCCGTGGACGGCAACGCCGGCCAGAAGGCGCTGCAGATGGTCAGCGACGTCACCGCCAGCGCCGAGATCGGCAAGACCTACCTCGGCAAGGTGGTCCGCATCGTGGACTTCGGCGCCTTCGTCGAGGTCTTCCCCGGCACCGACGGCCTGCTCCACATCTCCGAGATCGCCGAGTACCGCGTCCGCCAGGTGGAGGACGAGCTCAAGGAGGGCGACCAGATCCTGGTGCGCTGCATCAACATCGAGGGCAACAAGGTCAAGCTCAGCCGCAAGGCCGTGCTCAAGGAGCAGCGCGAGAAGCTGGGCCTGCCCCTGCCCCCGCCCCCGCCCGGCGCCGAGCCGGCCGGCGAGGGCGGCGGCTATGACCGTCCCCCCCGCCGCGACGACGACCGCGGCGGCGATGGCCCCCGCCGCGGCGGCTTCCGCGGTGGCCGCGGCGGCCGCGACCGCCGCTAGCGCCATAGCAGCAAACCTGGCTGTGCATCCCGGACCCCGAGCCGCCAGCGGCTCGGGGTCCGGCGCTTTCAGGGGGAAGAACGGCTAGGGCTTGGGGCTGGGCGCCGCCGGCGCCGCCGGCGCCGTCACCGCGTAGGGGAACCCGCCCCGGAAGTACTTCGTCCCCCCCGCCGCCATCTCCGGCATCGCCACCGCCGGCGCCTGGTAGATGTTGCCGGCGTTCCACAGCATGAACCCGCCGCCGTGCTGCGCCCGCTCGGTGGCCACCTGGATCAGGATGTAGTTGGGCCCAAAGCTCTTGGTGCGCCAGGCGAAGGCCTGCAGCCAGGGGCGGATCACCACCCCGGTGTCCTGGGTGATGCTGTTGAACCGCTCCATGCCCGCCTGGATGAAGTGCTGGGGCGCGTCGCCGGGGTCCTTGTAGCCGTCAAAGTCGCCGAAAAAGTGCGACGGGTAGATCATCGGGCACATCACGTCGCAAAAGTACGCCAGGCTGACCACGTCCTGCCCGGTGGCGTTGAGATCCACGTTGCGCGCCCAGGCCATCACCCCGTACACGTCAATCGAGATGTGCACGCCGGTCGGCTTCAGCGCCTGCTGCGCCCGGTAGAGGAAATTGGTGATGAAGTCGGCCCGCGCGGCGCCGGGATCGCTGCTCTGGTAGGCAAAGCGCGCGTCCTTCTGGTTGCCGTCCACCGGAAAGCGGATGTAGTCGAACTGGATCTCGTCCACCCCGGCGTGGGCCACCTCCTGCGCCAGCACGATGTTGTAGTTCTGCACCGCCATCAGCGACGGATCCACCCAGGCCGGCTTGCCGTTCTCCAGCCACACCCCCCCGTTGGAGCGCGAGCGCACCGCCAGCTCGGGGTGCGCCGCCACCAGCCGCTGGTCCTTGAACACCGCAATCCGGGCGATCACGTATAGCCCCTGCTGGTGCAGCCAGTCCACCCATTCCGGCAGGTTGGCGATGTAGGGATGCTTGAGGTGGCTGGCCAGCGGCAGCGCCGAGTTGAAGCTCACCGGCCCGTCGGCGTCCTTGACGTCGAACACCACCGCGTTGCCCCCCTCCGCCCGCCACTGCTTGGCCAGCCGGCGGCCATGCGGGCTGCCCGCCATCAAACCGGTGAAGTAGATGGCGCGGATCTCCAGGTTGGGCGGGGTCGGGTGGCGGCCGTAGGCGGGCGCGGGCACGGCCGCGGCGCCCACCAGCAGCGCCAGCACGGAGCCAGCCAGGGCCAAGAGACGAGGGCAGCAGGGGAGGCGCATGGTGTCAGGCATCGGACTACTACCTGCTTCGAATGTAGCATGCGCGCCCTCCGGGCGGAGGTGACAGCGAAGGTGCGAAGCCGGTGACGGCGAATCGCGGGGGTCGCGCCGCTTTGCCTGCTGGCAAAACCGGCGCGAAAGGCTGCGAAATTCCGCAGGGCGGCCCCCCCCGGGAAGCGAATTCGGCGCGGCCCCAGCGAGGCGCAGCGCCGACTTGGGGCCATGGGGCCCCCGAGTCGGCGCGAGCACAAGCGGGACGCGCGCCGCAGGCGCGCTGGGGCCCGCGCCCACCATGGTGCAAAGCCGGGGACGGGCAGGACAACCCCAGCCGCCAAGTCCCCCATCCTACCTTGTGGTGGGGCCGGTACCACCACGGACCCGGCCGCCGGGCAGTCCCAGCCGGCAGAGCCAGCCGAAACGTGCCAGCCGGGACGTGCCAGCCGGGCAGAGCGAGGTGGGCGATGGCGTTCGTACGCAAGAAGGGCAAGTCCTACTACCTGGTACACAATGTGCGCGAGGATGGCCATGTGCGGCAGGTGCACTTGGCCTGCCTCGGCAACCGCCCCCGCGTCAGCGACGAGGTCTTGGCCCAGGTGCGCCAAGCCCATCCCCAACTGCAGATCGATTGGGAGGCGGTGCGCGCCCGCGCCGCCGAGACCTTCGTCTCCCCCTTCGCCGACCTGGAGGGGGTGGCGCTGCTGCTGCGCTCCATCCGCACCCTCCACCAAGACCTGGAGGAGTTGAACCTCACCCTGCTGCGCAGCCGGCTGCACGAGCGCGGCCAGGGGGAAGAGGCCGAGGCCCGGGTGCGCGAGCTGCTGGGCGCGATGGAGGGCCTGCGCGCCCAATTGGACGCCAAGCTCAAACACCAGCCCGCCACCCACCTGCTCCACTCTGAAACCGAGCGCCGCAACACCGGCGACTGAGCCCCCCTGGGCCGAATCGGGGCCCCGCCCCCCCGCCCTTCCCGCTCCCGCCCACCGTCGGCGCGCCGCTTGCATCCTAACCTCTGGGACCCTATGAAAACTGGCTGCCAAGAGGTGCTGGATCCGTCGTTGCGTTGCGACGACGTCTGCCAATTCGAGGCGGCGCTGCGCCGCAAGATCGTCGGCCAAGACCCCGCCTTGAACTGCGTCGTGGACCTCTACCAAACCTTCCTGGCGGGCTTGCATCCCCCCAGCCGCCCCATCGCCAACCTGTTGCTTTTGGGCCCCACCGGCTCGGGCAAAACCCGCGTGGTGGAAGCGGTGGCCGAGACCCTCTTCGGCGATGCCCGCGCCGTCATCAAGATTGACTGCGCCGAGTTCCAGCACAGTCACGAGATCGCCAAGCTCATCGGCTCCCCCCCCGGCTATCTCGGCCACCGCGAGACCCACCCCCTGCTCACCCAGGAGGCCCTCAGCCAATGGCACACCGACCGCCTGCGCCTTTCGCTGCTGCTGTTCGATGAGATCGAGAAGGCCTCCGACGCCCTCTGGCAGCTCCTGCTCGGCATCCTCGACAAGGCCACCCTCACCTTGGGCGACAACCGCCGCGTCGACTTCACCCAGACCATCATCTTCATGACCAGCAACCTGGGCGCGGTCGAGATGGACACCCTCACCCTGGGCGGCACCGGCTTCATCCCGCCCGCGGTCCGGCTCGACGACCGGCTCGACGCCAAAGTGGACCGCGTCGCCGTCGCCGCCGCCCGCCACAAGTTCTCGCCCGAGTTCATGAACCGCATTGACCGCACCGTGGTCTTCCACACCCTGCGCCCGGACGAACTCAGCGCCATCCTCGACATCGAGCTCGGCCTGGTGCAGCAGCGCATCCTCGCCTCCACCGCCGGCCATCCCTTCCTCTTCAACTGCACCCGCGCCGCCAAGGCCTGGCTGCTGGAGGAGGGCTACAACCCCCGCTACGGCGCCCGCCACCTCAAGCGCGCCATCGAGCGCCACATCGTCTTCCCCTTGGCCAAGCTCATCGCCACCGGCCAGGTCCGCCTGGGCGACGTCATCCGCATCGATTTCGCCCCCGAGCAGGCCGCCATGTCGTTCACCCGCGAGGCCGAAGGCCTGACCCCCATGTTCCGCCCCGCCTTCGCCGCCCCCTCCGCCGCCTCCGCCGCCCGCGGCTCCGGCCGCGCCGCCCGCCGCTTCGATTTCCCCATGGCGGCCGAGTCCAAATAGAGCGCAGCGCCGACTTGGGGCCCGCGCCCACCATGCCTAGCCCCCCGCTCGCGGTGTGGCGAATAGCGGATCGCGCTTCCCCGTCAGTTGCCGCTTCCCTTGGGGCTCCCAGTCGAACACGATGACCTCGTTGCCGCCCCGCCGCAGCCAGCACCCCGGCAAAAACAGGCTCTGTTGCGGACCGCGATTCCAGAACCGCCCCAAGTTGTGGCCGTTCACCCAAACGTAGCCCTTCCCCCAGGCGCGCATATCCAGGAAGGTGTCGCCGAGGGCCGCCAGCTCGAAACGACCGCGGTAGAACGCCGGCCCCGGTCCCGTTCCCGCCGAAAACCGCAGCCGGCCCAGGTCGTCGAGTGGCAGCGGGACCATGCTCCAGTTCTTCAGCTCCGCCGCGTTGAACAGCACCCGCTCGGTGATGCCGTGCCGGTTGTCCTGCAAGTGCGGCCCGAAGTTGATGCGGCCCATGTTCTCAACCACGATGTCGAGCGGCACCCCGGCCTGGAGTTCCACCTGCGCCGCGGTCTGGCCGAGGCTGCGGTCGATCACGCCCAACGCGTGTTCGCCCTGGTAAACGCGCGCGTAATCGCGCAGATCGTACGGCTCCAGCCGGCCCTGGGCGGCGGCGGCGATCTCGGTGCGGTACCAGATCAGCCCGTACGCTTGCCCGAGCGCCTCCATGGTCAGCGGCTGGGGCGCGTGCCGCGGCGTTCCATAAAGCTGCGACAGCGGCGCCCGCTCCCCCAGCTCAAACGCCGGTATCTCGATCGCGGGCAGCGGCGGCGGCAGGGCAGGGAGGTGCTCGCCCGGCGCCAGGTGCTGCTCGATCACCGCTCGCAGCGCGTCGAACTTGGGCGTGGGGCGCCCGGCCTCGTCAATCGGGGCGTCGTAGTCGTAGCTGGAGGTGTCGGGCTGGTAGGTGCGGCCGAAGTTGGCGCCCGCCATGAAGCCAAACGAGGTGCCGCCGTGCGCCATGTAGAGGTTGCAGGAGATGCCTTGTCCCAGCATCCAGTCCAGCCCGGCGGCGGCGTGCGCGGGTGGAGTGGTGTGGTGGCGCTCGCCCCAGTGGTCGAACCAGCCCACCCAGTACTCGCCGCACAGGCGCGGCCCGGAGGGCCGCACGCGCGCCCGCGCGGCGAACGCCTGCTCGGGCGCGTCGGTGTCGCCAAAATTGATGGCGCAGGGCAGGTCGGGCAGCGCGCCGCCGCCCAGGTCGCGCCGGCTGGGTCCGTCGGCGGTGTAGAGCGGCACCTCGAAGCCGGCGCCGCGGATCAGGTCGCGGATGGCCGCCATATAGTCGTGGTCATCTCCATAGGAGCCGTACTCGTTCTCGACCTGGACCAGGACGACCGGCCCGCCGCGGGTGATCTGCAAGCCCCCCACCTCCCGCCCCAGCCGCCGCAGGTAGCCGTCGGCGGCCTCCAGGAAGCGCGGGCTCGCGCTGCGCACCCGCATCCCGGGCGACTGCAGCAGCCAGGCGGGGAAGCCGCCGAAGTCCCACTCGGTGCAGACGTAGGGTCCTGGCCGCAGGATCACCCACAGCCCCTCCTGCTGGGCGGTGCGGAGATAGGCGGCCAGGTCGAGGTTGCCGGAGAAGTCGAACTCCCCCGGGCGCGGCTCGTGGGCGTTCCAGAAGACGTAGGTGCAGAGCGTGTTCAGCCCCAGCGCGCGCAGCTTGCGCATGCGGTCGCGCCAGTAGGGGCGGGGCACGCGCGGATAGTGCATCTCGCCCGAGCGCAGCACCACCGGCCCGCCGTCGAGGGTGAACTGGTCGCCGGCCACCGCAAACCGGTGGCCCGCCGGCTTGCCCCAAGCCCAGCGCGGCAGCATTGCGCCCGCCGCCGCCGCGGCGGCGCGGGCCAGAAAGTGGCGGCGTCGCATGCGGCTGACTATAGCATTCCACCCCGCTCCGCCACGAACCATCCCGAACCACCCCTCCGCCGCCACTGGCAACTGGCAACGGGCAACGGGCAACTGCTACAATGGTTTGATCCAACGGCATCCACGCCTGTGGGTCACCCAATCCACGCGTTCGAGGGAGGCGGATGGAAGCTGTTCTGGTGCTGGAAGACGGCCGCGAGTACCGGGGTGTAGGCCTGGGCGCACCCGTGCAGGGCGGGGGCGAGGTGGTGTTCAACACCTCCATGACCGGCTACCAGGAGATCTGCACCGATCCCAGCTACGCCGGCCAGATGGTCTGCCTCACCGCCCCGCAGATCGGCAACTACGGCGCCACCGCCGAGGACGACGAGGCCGCCCACCCCTACATCGGCGGGCTGATTGTCCGCGAGTTCTCCGCCATCGCCAGCAACTGGCGCAGCCAGGAGGCCTGCCAGGCCTACCTCGAGCGCCACCGCGTCCCGGTGCTGGCCGAGATTGACACCCGCGCCCTGGTGCGCCACCTGCGCCAGCACGGCGTCCAGCGCGGCGTGATCGGCGCGGGCGAGGCGGCCCCGCTGCTGGCCCAAGCCCGCGCCCTGCCCAGCATGGTCGGCACCGACCTCGCCCGCGTGGTGACCACGCGCTCCGCCTACGCCTGGCCCGCCTCCCCGCAGCTCTCGTCCACCGCGCCCCTGGTGGTGGCTTACGATTTCGGCATCAAGCGCAACATCCTGCGCCAGCTCGACGCACACGGCTGCCGCGTCCAGGTGGTGCCCGCCACCACCCCCGCCGCCGACGTGCTCGCGCTCCGCCCCGACGGCGTCTTCCTCTCCAACGGCCCCGGCGACCCCGAGCCCTGCGCCTACGCTGTGGAAAACATCCGCGCCCTGCTGGGCCGGGTGCCGATCTTCGGAATTTGCCTCGGCCACCAGTTGGTCGGCCTCGCGCTGGGCGGCAAAACCTATAAGTTGAAATTTGGCCACCATGGCGGCAACCATCCCGTGCGCCACCAGCCCAGCGGCCGCATCGAGATCACCGCCCACAACCACAACTTCGCCGTGGATCCCGACTCGCTGCCGAGTTCCGAGGTCGAGCTCACCCACCTCAACCTCAACGACGGCACGCTCGAGGGCCTGCGCCACCGCTCGCTGCCGCTCTTCAGCGTGCAGTACCACCCCGAGGCCGCCCCCGGCCCGCACGACTCCCACTACCTCTTCGCGGACTTCATGCGCATGATGGCGGAACCCCGATAATGCCCCGTCGCACCGACATCCAGAAAGTCATCATCCTCGGCTCCGGCCCCATCGTCATCGGCCAGGCCTGCGAGTTCGACTATTCCGGCGCCCAGGCCTGCAAGGCGCTGCGCGCCGACGGCTTCGAGGTGGTGCTGGTCAACTCCAACCCGGCCACCATCATGACCGATCCGGAGATGGCCGACCGCACCTACATCGAGCCCCTCACCCGCGCCTACGTGGCCAAGATCCTGGAGCGCGAGTGCGAGCCCCGCGGCCGGGTGGCGCTGCTGCCCACCGTCGGCGGCCAGACCGCGCTGAACCTGGCGGTCGAACTGGCCGACGCCGGCGACCTGGAGCGCTGCGGCATCCGCCTCATCGGCGCCAACCTCGAGGCCATCAAAAAGGCCGAGGACCGGCTGCTGTTCAAGGACGCCATGAAGGCCATCGGGCTGGAGACGCCGCGCTCGCGCCTGGTCAACAACCTGCGCGACGGCCTCGAGTTTGTGGTCGAGTATCCGGTCATCATCCGCCCCTCCTTCACCCTGGGCGGCACCGGCGGCGGCCTGGCCTACAACCGCGAGGAGTTCGCCGCCATGCTGGTGCGCGGCCTCGACCTCTCGCCCGTGCACGAGGTGCTGGTCGAGGAGACGGTGCTGGGCTGGAAGGAGTACGAGCTGGAGGTGATGCGCGACCACGCCGACAATGTCATCATCGTCTGCTCCATCGAAAACCTGGACCCGATGGGCGTGCACACCGGCGACTCCATCACCGTGGCTCCCGCCCAGACGCTCAGCGACCGCGAGTACCAGGCCATGCGCGACGCCTCCATCCGCGTCATCCGCGAGATCGGGGTCGAGACCGGCGGCAGCAACATCCAGTACGCCATCAACCCCCGCGACGGCCGCATGGTGGTGATCGAGATGAACCCGCGCGTCTCGCGCTCCTCGGCGCTGGCCTCCAAGGCCACCGGCTTCCCCATCGCCAAGATCGCCGCCCGCCTGGCGGTGGGCTACCGCCTGGACGAGATCGCCAACGACATTACCCGCAAGACCCCGGCCTGCTTCGAGCCCGCCCTCGACTACGTGGTGGTCAAGATCCCCAAGTGGCAGTTCGAAAAGTTTCCCGGCGCCGACGACACCCTGGGCCCGCAGATGAAGTCGGTGGGCGAGGTGATGGCCATCGGCCGCACCTTCCGCGAGGCGCTGCTCAAGGGGGTGCGCTCGCTCGAGACCGGCAAGAAGCGCGGCGGCCTCTCCATTGATCCGGCGCTGCTCACCCAGCGCCTGGTCTCGCCCCATCCCGAGCGCCTGAGCTACGTCCGCTACGCCCTCGGCGCCGGCGGCCTGAGCGTGGAGGAGGTGCAGGAATGGACCGGCATGGACCCCTGGTTTCTGCACCAGATCCAGCAGGTCTCCGAGCTGGAGCTGGCGCTGTCGGCCGCCGGCGGCCTGGCCGAAATCCCGCCGGCGCAGTTGCGCCAGGCCAAGAGAAGCGGCCTCAGCGACGCCCGCATCGCCGAGCTCAGCGGCTGCGCCGAGGCCGAGGTGCGCGAGCGCCGCGTCCAACTGGGCCTGGTGCCGGTCTTCAAGCGGGTGGACACCTGTGCCGCCGAATTCGAGTCCTTCACCCCCTATATGTACTCCTGCTACGAGGACGAGGACGAGGCCGCCCCCTCCACCCGCAAGAAGATCGCCATCCTGGGCAGCGGCCCCAACCGCATCGGCCAGGGCATCGAGTTCGACTACTGCTGCTGCCACGCCGCCTTCGCCCTGCGCGAGCGCGGCTTCGAGACCATCATGGTCAACTGCAACCCGGAGACGGTCTCCACCGACTACGACACCAGCGACCGCCTCTACTTCGAGCCCCTCACCTTCGAGGATGTCTCCCGCGTGCTCGAGCACGAGCGGGTGGACGGCGTGATCGTGCAGTTCGGCGGCCAAACGCCGCTCAACCTGGCGCTGCCGCTGGAGCGCGCCGGCTTCAAGATCATCGGCACCTCGCCCCGCTCGATTGACCTCGCCGAGGACCGCAAGCGCTTTGGCGCCCTGCTGCGCCGGCTCAACATCCCGCAGCCGGATAACGGCACCGCCACCTCGATCCCGCAGGCGCTGCGGGTGGCCGAGCGCATCGGCTATCCCGTCCTGGTGCGCCCCTCCTACGTGCTCGGCGGCCGCGCCATGGCCATCGTCTACGACTCCGCCGCCCTGCGGCAGTACATGGAGCTGGCCACCGAATACTCCTCCGACCGCCCTATCCTGATCGACCGCTTCCTGGAGGACGCCATCGAGGTGGACGTGGACGCCCTGGCTGACGGCCGCGACGTGGTGCTGGGCGGCATCATGGAGCACATCGAGGAGGCCGGCATCCACTCCGGCGACAGCTCCTGCGTGCTGCCCCCCTTCAGCATTCCCCCCGAGCTGCAGCGCGTCATCCACGACCACACCGTCCGCCTCTGCCGCGAGCTCAAGGTGGTGGGGCTGATGAACGTGCAGTACGCCATCGCCACCAACGCCGCCGGCGAGCGCCAAGTCTACGTGCTCGAGGTCAACCCCCGCGCCTCGCGCACCGTCCCCTTCGTCAGCAAGGCCACCGGCGTGCCGCTGGCCAAACTGGCGGCGATCGTGATGAGCGGCGCCGCCAAGCTGCGCGAGCTGCTGCCCGCCGAGGTCATTGCCCGCCAGCGCCTGGCCAACGGCGAGCGCTACTGCGTCAAGAGCCCGGTCTTCCCCTGGAACAAGTTCCAGGGCGCCGACCCGGTGCTGGGCCCGGAGATGCACTCCACCGGCGAGGTCATGGGCGTCGCCCTGACCATGGGCGAGGCCTTCGCCAAGGCCCAGCTCGCCGCCGGCCAGGCCCTGCCCGCCGCCGGCACCGCCTTCTTCAAGCTGCGCGACCGCGACAAGCTGCGCGGCGTCGCCCTCGCCCGCCAGCTCCACCAGCTCGGCTTTGCCCTGCTCGCCACCCGCGGCACCGCCGCCGCCTTCCGCCAGGCCGGCCTGCCGGTGCAGCCGGTGTTCAAGGTCAGCGAGGGCCGCCCCAACTTCGTGGACCACCTCAAGGGTGGCAAGGTGACGCTGGTCATCAACACCCCCGAGGGGGTGCAGCAGTTCTTCGAGGAAAAGGCCATCCGCCGCGCCGCCGTGCAGCACCGCATCCCCATCCTCACCACCATCGCCGCCGCCCAGGCCGCGGTCGAGGCCATCGCCGCCCTCGCCACCGCCCCCCCCAGCGTCCACGTCCTGCAGGAACTCCACGCCCAGCTCGCCGCCCGCTGAGCGGCTAGCCCGCCCGGCCGCGGGGTATACTGCACGCCAGGAGATTTTCGGGAATGCACTGCCTGAACTGCGGCTCGGAGATGACCAACATCCGGGTCAGCACCGCCCACGACCAGATCGCCTACGATCTGTGCGAGTCTTGCGGCAGCTTGTGGCTCGACGCCGGGGAACTGGACAAGATGGCCTTCCGGGTGCAGGGCAGCCTCGAGGCCTCTTCGCAGGAGCCCATTGCGGAGCCGGAGACCGACCTGAAGCCGTGTCCGCGCTGCGACAACGCCCATCTCTACCGCGTCCGCTTTCTGGACGTGAGCGACATCGTGCTGCGCCGCTGCCGGAGCTGCAGCGGCTTTTGGCTGGACGGCGGCCAGCTCGACCTGGTGGACCGCGAGCTGGAGGCGGACATGCCGGTGAGCGGCCGCGGTTTCGTGGACTTTGTCCACAACGTCCACGTGCCCTACTGGTTCCAGCGGGTGCAGCGCAAGAGCAGCGAGGCGGAGGCGCCGCGGGAGGCGCCGCCCCTGCCCGGGGCGGTGCGGGAAGCGGACACCGACGCCGTCTGCCCCGCCTGCGCCCGGCATCTAGCCGAGTACCGCGTGTTTTCCATGCGCTTCCTGGGCTGCCCGGCCTGCAAGGGCGTGTTCCTGTTCCCCAGCGAGCTGCGCCGCCTGAAGAACCAGATCGAGGATGGCCAGGTGCGCTGGCTGAACGAGGAGATCGCCAACCTGGAGAAGGCCAGCGCCATCGCGACCAAGCGCCTCTGCCCGCACTGCGGGGACGTCCCCATGGTTGCGGCCATCCTGGGGAAGTCCTCGATCGCGATGGACTGGTGTCCGCGCTGCCGCGGCATTTGGTTGGATCAGGATGGCTTCACCGGGATGGTCGAGTATCTCAAACGAGAGATGGCCGCGATGCGCCCCGAGGAGATGCAAGCCCGCGCCCTGCGCGAGCTCAAAGCGGTCTGGAGCGGCGGCGCCGAGGGCCGGCTCGGGGAGTTGCTGGACGCCAAGGCGACGCTCGGGGTGCTGATCAACGCCACCATCCTCGAGCACCCGGTGCTGGCGGGCATCTGCCTCAACGCGCCGCGGCTGTAAGCCCAGCCGGGCCACTGCGGAAAAGGGGAGGCGCGGGCCTCGCACGTGGTATTTTTAGGGACTTGCCCCCGTTCTGCCGGCAGGATGGGGGCCGGCCGCCAAACCGCCATGCAACTTCTCTCCCTGCGCTTGGCCCACCATTTTTCCCAGCGCTCGCGCCGCCGGGGACACGCGTATTGGCGGCAGGGGCGCGTTCGCGTCGCCGAAGCGAGCCAGCATCAGGTGTCAGGCCGCGTCCGCGGCACATGCAACTACATCGTGATTTTGCAGTGGGAGGAACCCTGCCTCCAATGCCAATGCGAGTGCCCGGCCTTCGACCGGGAAGGCGAATGCAAGCACCTATGGGCCATGATCTTGGAGGCTGAGGACAGCGGCCTCCTCGGCTCCGCCGAATCCACGCCAGCAGTGCGAATGCTGCGCTCGCCGCCCGCTCCCCCCCCCAAGCCGCGCCCGCCGAGTTGGCGGCAACGCCTGCAAGCGTTCACCGCCACCATCCCGGAAGCGGCGCCTTCGCCCGCCGATTGGCCCGGGAGTCGCCGCCTCCGGTACTCCCTGGACGTACCGGCCAGCCTGCAGGCTGGTTCCTTGGTGGTCGAGCTGAGTACTCAGGATTGCAAGCGGGACGGCGCGTGGGGCGCGGCGCGGAGGCTGGAGTGGGCACGCGACAACCTCTCCCGCTTGCCCGAGGAAGACGCCGGGATTGTGGGGGCACTAGCGGGTGCGCGCCCGCCAGACTATGCCGCCAGCTATCGAGCTTGGAATCGCTACGACTTGCTGCCCCAGCAGGCGTGCCTGAGCGGACCGCTGTTGGCCATGCTGTTGCCGCGCATGGTCGCCACCGGGCGTTGCTGGCTGAGCGCGGCCACGACCGGGCCGCCGTCGGACCAGCTCGGGAGCGCCGCCGCGCCCTTGGTCTGGGACGGCGGTGGCGCCTGGCAGTTTCTGCTGGAAGTGGCTCGCGCGCCCGCGGGCGGATGGAACGTGCGCGGCGTCCTGCGCCGCGAATCACCGCAGCCAGAACAGATGGATCTGCGGGTGCCGGTGCTGATTCTGGCGGAGGGCTTCGTCTTCACCCAGGACCGGGTGGCGGCGCTGGCGCCCGTGGCTTCGCCCTCGGCGCTGCTGCACTTCCGCCGAGCCGAGCCCCTGCTGGTGCCCGACCGCGACCGCGACGCTCTGCTGACCACTCTGCTGGAAGCGCCCGCGCTGCCCCCGCTCCTTTTGCCCGAACAACTGCGCGTAAGCGAAGTGGCGCCGCCCCCGGCGCCCCGGCTGGCCATCCAGGCGGCCAAGCAGCCGCGGCCCGGCCTCGTCCGGCTGGAGGCCACCCTGGCATTCGACTATGGGGCGTGGCAGGTGGAGGCGGGCGCCTCCCAGCCCGGCCGCTTCGATGCGGAATCCAGAACCTATCTGCGCCGCGATCCGGTGGCGGAACAGGCGGCGGCCGGGCAACTGCCGCCGCTTGGGTTCCGCTTTCACGCCCAGCAGCATCATCGTCCAGCGGGTTGGGAGCTGGCGCCGGCCAAGCTGCCGCACGCCGTCCGCGCGCTGGTCGGGGCGGGCTGGCAGGTCGAGGCGGAGGGTCGGCTCTGCCGTCCTCCCGGCGCGTGCAGCTTGGCGGTGGCCAGCGGTGTGGACTGGTTCGAGCTGCAAGGCGCGGTGGCCTATGGCGAGGGCGACGCCCCGGTGCGCTTGCCCGTCCTGCTCGCCGCCCTGCGCCGGGGCGAGGCCATGGTCCCGCTGGCCGATGGCAGCTTCGGCATGCTCCCCGAAGAGTGGTTGCGCCGCTTCGCCCCCCTGGCCGCCCTCGGCGAGGCCGCCGGCGACCATCTCCGTTTCCGTGCCAGCCAAGCGGGTCTCCTGGATGCCCTGCTCGCCACCCAGCCTGCCGCCACTTGCGACGAGCTGTTCGCCCGCGCCCGCCGCGAGCTGCGCAGCTTCGAGGGCATCGCCGCCGCCGAGCAGCCCCCGGGCTTGTGCGGACATCTGCGCGATTATCAACGGGAAGGCCTGGGTTGGTTGCTGTTCCTGCGCCGCTTCGGCTTCGGCGGCTGCCTCGCCGACGACATGGGCGTCGGCAAGACCGCCCAGGCGTTGGCGCTGCTCGAACTGCGCCGCGCGGCCCGCGCTGCTGGCGAAAGCGCCGGGCCGGCGCTGATTGTTGCGCCGCGTTCGCTGATCTTCAATTGGAAGGAGGAGGCCGCCCGCTTCACCCCCGGGCTGCGCCTGCTCGACTACACCGGCAGCGGGCGTGTCCACGATTTTTCCGGCTGTGACGCCGTCCTCACCACCTATGGCACGCTGCGGCGCGAGATCCTGCGGCTGAAGGAGGTCGAGTTCGATGTCATCGTCCTTGACGAGGCGCAGGCCATCAAGAATGCCGCCACCGCTTCCGCCAAGGCCGCCCGGCTACTGTGCGGCCGCCAACGCTTGGCGCTGAGCGGCACCCCGGTCGAGAACCACCTTGGCGAGTTGTGGTCGCTGTTCGAGTTCCTCAATCCCGGCATGCTGGGCTCGTCGGCGGCCTTTGCCCGGCTCGATTTGGCCGCCGACTCGGCCCACCGCGAGCATTTGGCGGGCGCGCTGCGCCCTTTTATCCTGCGCCGCACCAAGGAACAGGTGGCGCGCGAGCTGCCCGCCAAGACCGAGCAGACCTTGGTCTGCGAGATGAAACCGCCCCAGCGGCGCCTCTACGACGAATTGCGCGACCACTATCGCCAGGCGCTGCTGCCGCGCGTGGACCGCCTGGGGATGGCCAAGGCCAAGCTGCAAGTGCTGGAGGCACTGCTGCGGCTGCGCCAAGCCGCCTGCCATCCCGGCCTGATTGATCCCCAGCGCCGCGGCGAGCCCAGCGCCAAGCTGGAGACCCTGATGGAACAACTGCGCGAGGTGATGGCGGCCGGCCACAAGGCGCTGGTCTTTTCCCAGTTTACTTCGTTGTTGCGCATCGTGCGCGACCGCTTGGATGGCGATGGCGTGGTCTATGAGTATCTCGACGGCCGCACCCGCGACCGCCAGGCCAAGGTCGAGCGCTTCCAGACCGATCCCGCCTGCCCCCTGTTTCTGATCAGCCTCAAGGCCGGCGGCCTCGGTCTGAACCTGACCGCCGCCGAGTATGTCTTCCTGCTGGATCCCTGGTGGAACCCGGCGGTCGAGGCCCAGGCGGTGGATCGCGCCCACCGCATCGGCCAGACCCGGCAAGTGTTCGCCTACCGCCTCATCGTCCGCGACAGCATCGAGGAGAAGGTGCTGGCCCTGCAGAGTGCCAAGCGCGATCTGGCCTCCGCCCTGGTCGGTGGCGGCGCCAGCCTGATGCGCCAACTCCGCCGCGAGGACCTGGAGGCGCTCCTCGCCTAACCGGGCTGCTCCAAGCGCAGCGGGCACACTGCGGCCAACGCCTCAAAATCGCGGTCGCGGGCCAATAGACGATAGTCGCAGCGCACGCAGAGTTGCGCCAGCAGGCAGTCCACCAAGCCGCGAACCGTGAACCCGCGCCGCCGACAGGCGCGGTACAGCTCGGCGGCGGCGGGATAGTCGTCGGCCACCAGTTCCGCCGCTGGCGTGAATGCCCCGAAAAGACGCCTAATGCGCTCGACCTCGCGCGCCGAACCTAGACCCAGCAAGACCTCCGCCAGCACCAGGCCCGGCACCACCAACTCCTCGCCGGATTCGAGCGCGGCGCGCAGGCGTGCCTCCTCGCCGCTGTCATCGGAGCGAAAAAAATCCACCCAAACCGAGGTGTCCACCAAAAGCGGCATGGGCCCTCAGCGGTCGGCGGGCACGCGCAGTTTCCGCAACTGCCCCAGGTCGGCGTTCCAGCGCACGCGGCCGCGGAGCCGCAGCAGGGCTTGGCGCTTCTGGGACTTGACGTACTCGGTCAATGCCGCATGCACGGCCGCCGTCTTCGTCGAGAATCCCCCCAGCCGAACCGCTTGCTCTAGCAGCGCGTCATCCAGTTCCAAGTGGGTTCTCATGGGACCAGTCTCATCCACGTCATGGGACTAAAATACCACATTGCCATGCCATTCGCGGGGGTCGCGCCGCTTTGCCTGCTGGCAAAATCGGCGCGAAAGGCTGCGAAAATCCGTAGGGGCAGACGCGCCAGTGGCGCGTCTGCGCCCCCGGAAAGCGAATTCGGCGCGGCCCCAGCGAGGCGCAGCGCCGACTTGGGGCCACGGGGTCCCCAAGTCGGCGGGAGCACAAGCGGGACGCGCGCCGCAGGCGCGCTGGGGCCCGCGCCCACCATCGTTCCCTATTCCTCGCGCAGCGCCCGCATGGGGTCGGCGCGGGCGGCGCGGCGGGCGGGCAGCCAGCCGGCGACAAGCGCCACCGCCGCCAGTAGGGCGGCCGCGCCGGCCAGCGTGGCCCAGTCGGTGGGCGAAAGTTGGAACAGCAGCTTGCCCAGCACCGCCCTCAAGAGGCGCGCCGCGAGCCAGGCCGCGGCCAGGCCCGCCGCCGCCCCCAGCGCCAGCGTGCCGCTGAAATTGCCCAGCGCCAGCCGCACCACCGCCGTCGGGCGCGCGCCCAGCGCCATGCGGATGCCAAACTCGCGCCGCCGCCGGCTGACGCTGTACGCCATGACGCCGTACAGGCCGATGGCGGTGAGCAGCAGCGCCAGCCCGCCAAACACGGCCGAAAGCATCGCCAACAAGCGCTCCGGCTTGAGGTTGCCCGCCACCTGCTGCTGCAGGGTTCCCAGCGTGAAGCTGGCCTCCGGGTCGGTGCGCGCCAGCGCCGTCCGCACCTCCGCCTCGACCGTCGCCGCCGGCAGCGCCGCGCGCAGCTCATAGGCGGTGTCGCGGAATGGCTGCCGCAGTTGCGCCAGCGGATAGTAGCCCGTGGGCGGCGCCGCCGCGCGCAGCGAGCTGTCGTACTTGGCGTCGGCGACGATCCCCACCACTTGCGCCGGCCGCGTCATGTCAGCGCCCTTTTGCCGCACCACCTGCCCCAGGGCGCCGCCGCCGGGGAACAGCTGCCGCGCCGCGGCCTGGTTCAGGATGACCACCGCCGGCGAACCGGCGCGGTCGCTGGCGGCAAAGTCGCGGCCCGCCAGCAGGGGCGTGCGCAGCGCGGCGAAGTAGCCCGGCGAGATGGCGTTGTAGAAGGCGTCGGGAATGCCCGCGTGGGCGGCGACCAGCGCCTCGTCCCACTGCATCCCGCTGGTGGGAACGGTGAAGCTCTCCCCCGCCGCGGCCACGCCCGGCAGCGCCCGCAGCGCCGCCAGATCGCGCTCGTGGGCGGCCTCCAGCACCGGATCGGGCGTCTTCCGGCTCGGCGCGCTCAGCTTGACCAGCAGCACCCGGCTGGGATTGAACCCCAGGTCCACCCGCGAGAGGTTGACGAAGCTGCGCAGGAACAGCCCCGCCCCCGCCAGCAACAGCAGCGAGATCGCCACCTGCGCCGCCGCCAAGCCCTCGCCCCCAGTCCGGGCGCTGCCGGCGTCGGCGCGCGCCCCCGCCGCCAATGACATCCGGGTCGCCCGCAGCGCCGGCGCCAGCCCCACCAGCACCCCCGTGGCCAGCGTGAGTCCCAGCGTGAAAGCCAGCACCCTGCCGTCCAGGCTCAGGTTCAACTGCACCGCCACCGCCGGCGTGGACCAGTAGTTCTCCAGCGCCCGGCACGCCCACACCGCCAAGCCCGCGCCCAGCGCCGTGCCGCCGCCGGACAGCAGCAGGCTCTCGGTCAGCAGTTGCCGCACCAGCCGCGCCCGCGAGGCTCCCAGCGCCAGGCGGGTGGCGATCTCTGCCCGCCGCGCCGTGGCCCGCGCCAGCATCAGCCCCGCCAGATTTGCGCACGCCAACAGCAACACCAGTCCGGCAATCGCCAACAATATTTTCAGCCCCAGCCCATACCGGCCCCCCACCCAGTTGACCCCCTGTCCCGCCGGCTGCAGGCTGGCCCGGCGCTGCAGATAGCGCTGCTGCATCGGCGCCGGCCACGGGGGCAGGCTGGCCTGCATCCAGCCCGGCATCTGCGCGTTCAGCCGCGCCGCCGTCACCGCCGCCGTTTCGCCGGGAAGCAGCCGCCCCGCCACCATCAGCCACCACGCGTCGCGCACGTCCAGCATCGGGTGCGCATCCACGATGGCTTCGGCGCAGAGCGGCACGGCCACATCGAAGCTCCGGCCCACGTCCATGCCAAAAAACTCCGGCGGTGTCACCCCCACCACCTGGAAGCTGTGCCCGTCCAGCGCCAGGCTCGATCCCAGCGCCGCCGCCGCGCCCCCGTAATGCGCCCGCCAAAACCCGTCGCTGATGTCCGCCACCGCCGGGCAGCCGCGCACGTCGTCGCTCTTGCCCAACAACCGTCCGCGCTCCGGCCGCACCCCGAGCGTGCGGAAATATTCGCCGCTGGCCTCGATGCCCGGAATGGTCGCCGCTGGCCCGCCGTTGCTCAGGTTGAACTGGGTGAAGCTCCAGGCGAACACCCCGCCGAAGGCGGCCTGGTGGTCGCGCACCTGCTCCCACATGGGGTTGGTGAACGAGAGGGACGGTCGCCCCGTCTTCAGGTTGCCGGTCAAGATCTGCACCAATTGCTCCGGATGCGCGACCGGCAGCGAGCGCAGCAGCACCGCGTCCATGAGCGAGAACAGCGCCACGTTGGCGCCGATGCCCAGCGTCAGCGACAGCAGCGCCAGCCCCGTGACCACCGGCGTGCGCGCCAGCAGCCGCAGCCCATGTCGTACATCCTGGCCCAACGTTTCCAACCACGTCCATCCCCACATCGCCTGGCTCCTCTCGCGCAGCCGCAGCTCGTTGCCAAATCGCTTGGCGTTGCCCCGCAGCTCCCGGTGCAGCCGCATCTCCTCGTCCAACTCGCGCCGCCAGCGCCGCCGGCCCACCAGCATCCCCAGCCGCCGCCCTTGTTCGCCTAGCCAGCTCATCGCGCTACGCCGTTTGGATCACCCGTCCAATCGCCCCCATCACCCGCTCGAACTGCGCCAGTTCCATGGCCAACTGCTTCCGTCCCGCCGCCGTGAGCCGGTAGTAGCGCGCCCGCCGGTTCTCTGCCGTTGCCCCCCACTCGCCCACGATCCAGCCCTTGAGCAGCATGCGTTGCAGCGCCGGATAGAGGGAGCCTTCCTCCACTTGCAGCACGTCCTCCGATATGCTTTGGATCGAGTTGGCGATCTCGAAGCCGTGCAGCGGTTGGCTGCGCGCCAAGGTGCGCAGGATCAGAAGGTACAGGGTTCCGGGCGGGATCTCGTCGGGCCGCAAGGCGCGCTCCTCTCCTCTGGCATAGTTAGACTATGCCACGCGGAAGAGGAAAGCAAGCGGCGCAAATTCTGCATCTGAGGGCGACAGGAGCACCCCCCATGCGCATGCTGATGAAGGTGAAGATCCCCACCGACCAGGGCAACCGCCTGGTCCGCGAAGGCAAGCTGGGCGCGACCCTGCGCTCAATCCTGGAGGAGTTGAAGCCGGAGGCGGTCTACTTTTTCGAGGACCATGGCGAGCGCACCGGCATGATCGTCGCCGACCTCGCCGATCCTGCGCAGATTCCCCGCGTGGCCGAGCCCTTTTTCCTGGCGCTCCACGCCCAGGTGGAGATGCATCCGGCGATGACGCCCCAGGACCTGGCCAAGGCCGAGCAGGACCTGCAGCGCGCCGCGCAAAAATACGCGGCCTAGCCCGCAGTTCGCGGGGGTCGCGCCGCTTTGCCTGCCGGCAAAACCGGCGCGAAAGGCCGCGAACCGGGGTGGTCGTAATTCCGCAGGGGCAGACGCGCCCGTGGCGCGTCTGCGCCCCCGGGAAGCGAATTCGGCGCGGCCCCTGCGAAGCGCAGCGCCGGCTTGGGGCCGCGGGGTCCCCAAGCCGGCGTGAGCACAAGCGGGACGCGCGGCGTAGCCGCGCAGGGGCCCGCGCCCACCATTTTGCCCGCCGGCAAAATCGGCGCGAAAGGCTGCGAACCGGGGTCCCCAGTGCCCGCCTCGGGCTCTGCGGTGGTCGTAATTCCGCAGGGGCAGACGCGCCCGTGGCGCGTCTGCGCCCCCGGGAAACGAATTCGGCGCGGCCCCAGCAGCCCAGCAGCGAAGCCGCGCAGCGCCGACTTGGGGCCACGGGGCCCCGAGTCGGCGCGAGCACAAGCGGGACGCGCGCCGCAGGCGCGCTGGGGCCCGCGCCCACCATGAAGCCGCGCAGCGCCGACTTGGGGCCACGGGGCCCCGAGTCGGCGCGAGCACAAGCGGGACGCGCGCCGCAGGCGCGCTGGGGCCCGCGCCCACCATGAAGCCGCGCAGCGCCGGCTTGGGGCCACGGGGCCCCCAAGCCGGCGTGAGCATGCCGCCCCGCGCTGTTACAGCGGGGCGGCTCACAAGCGGGACGCGCGCCGCACCGGCCCGGCGCTGCTACAGCCGGGCCGGGCAGGCGCGCAGGGGCCCGCGCCCACCAAGTGGCTAGCCTAGAGCGGGCGCACCGCCACCCGCTGGCCCGGGCGCAATTCGTCGTCGCCCGGCACCACCACGCGGTCACCGGACCGGAGCGGGCTGCCGGCGGCGGCGAAGACCTCGATCTCGCCGTCGTGGCTGAAGCCGGTCGAGACGTCCACCCAGCGCAGGCCGCCGTCGGCGCCGATCACCTCGACGAAGGAGCGCTCGCTGGTCTTCACCACCGCCGCGGTGGGCACAAACAGCGTCGGCCGTTCCCGCCGGAAGCTCCAGGCGACGCGGGCGAACATGCCCGGCGCCAGCCTCAGGTCGGGGTTGGCCACATCGAGCTCGATCGGCATGGTGCGGGTCTCGCGCCGCACGCTGTGGGCAATGCGCGCCACCGTGCCCTCGAACTGCCGCCCGGGCTGGCTGCTGACGGTGAAGGGAAGCTTGAGTCCGAGCTGCATGCCCACCGCCTCGGCCTCGGGCACGTCAATCACCAGCCGCAGCGGATCGAGCTGCTGCAACTCGAACAAGGGGGCGGCGCTGGGGCCGGCCAAGCCGCCCTCGCTGGCGCCGCGGCGGACCACCACGCCGCCGAAGGGCGCCTCCACGCGCAGATAGCCCTCCATCGCCACCTGCGATTTGAGCGCCTCCTGCGCCGCCTCCTCGGCGGCTTGGCGGGAAGCCACCTCGGCCTGGTCGGCGGCGACGGTCTGCTCGGCCACGTGAATGTCGTTGCCCGCCACCGCGCCCGCTGCCGCCGCCGCCGCGCCGCGCAGCCGCTGCAGCGTGACCTGGTCGCGCTCCAGCGCGGCGCTGGCCTCGAGCCGCTGCGCCTGGGCCGAGGCGAGCCGGTGCTGGGCCTCGGCGCGCTGGGCGACCAGGTCGGGCGCCTCCAATTCGGCCAGCAGTTGCCCGCGGGCCACGCGGCTGCCGCGGTCGGCGTACAGCCTGCGGACGAAGCCCGCCACCCGCGCCTGCAGCATCGCGTCCTGGTAGGCGCTCAGCTCCGCCGGCAGCTCTTCGCTGATGCGCGGCTGCTCGCTGCGCACGGCGGCCACCGCCACCGGGCGCGGCGCCCCGGCGTGGGCCGGCAGCGGGCTGGAGTCGGCGCGGCAGCCCACGCTGCCCACCACGGCCAGGGCGAGGGTCCAAAGCAGGCAAGCACTAGACTTCGGCAAGCGTTTCCTCCATGGGGGCGTCGCCCTCGTCCAACGACGGCGAACTCACCCCCTGCCGCCGCAGCAGGGCGGTGTAGACGGCCGGCATGATGAGCAGGGTGGCGGCGGTGGAGGCCGCCAGCCCGCCGATCACCGCCTGGCCCAGCGGCGCGCTCTGCCCCCCGCCCGATTCCCAGGCCAGCGCCATCGGCACCATGCCGGCGATCATGGCGCTGGCGGTCATGAGGATGGGCCGCAGGCGCAGCCCCACCCCCTCTTCCGCCGCCTCCAGCGCCGCCCGCTGGCGGCGTTCGCTCTCGCTGCCCGCCAGCTCGGCGTAGATTGCGCGCCGGCGGCTCTCCGCCACCGTCACCAGCAGGATGCCGTTCGCCACCGAGATGCCGATGGCGGTGATAATGCCCATGAACGACTCGATATTCAGGCTGGAGCCAAACCCGCACAGCACCGCCAGCGCCCCCGCCAGCAGCGCCGGCACCGCCGACAGCACCACCAGCGCCAGCCGCCATGACTGGAAACTGGCGGTGAGCAGCAGCAGGATCACCACCACCGCCAGCCCCAAGCCGGCGCGCAGCCCCGTCAGGGTGTCGTTCATGGGCTGCACCTGCCCCACCACCGCCACGTGGGTGCCGTGCGGCGGCGGCGGCAGCGCCGCAATCGTGCGCTCCACCGCCGCCGCCGCGTCGCCCAGGCTGGCGCCGTGGACATTGGCGGTCAGGCTGATCATGCGCTGCATGTTGAAGTGGTCGTACTCGCCCCGCACCTCGCCCAATTGGGTGCGGGCGACGTCGCCCAGCAGGATCGGCTTGCTCGCCCCCTCCCCGCCCGCCGCCGGCGCCTCCGCCAGCGGTATGTCATTGAGCGCGTCCAGGCTGGCCAACTCCGCCGGCGGCAGCAACACCTGCACCTGGTAGGTCAGCCCGCTGGCGGGGTCCTGCCAGAAGTTGCGCGCCACAAAGCGGCTGGAAGCGGTCGCCTCGGTGAGCGATCGCCCGATCTGGGCGAGATTGAGTCCCAGGTCGGCGGCGCGCTGGCGGTCCACGTCCACCAGCACCGCCGGGTAGCCGTAGGGCTGGCCGTACTGCAGGTCGCGCAGCGTGGGCACGCCCGCCAGCGCCTGGCGCAGGCCCTCGGCGTAGGCGTGGTCGGCGGCGAGGTCGAAGCCGGTGACATTGACCGCGATGGGCGTGGGCGAGCCCAGGTTCATCATCTGGCCGATGATGTCGCCCGCCTCGAAGGAGACCGCCACCTCCGGCAGCTCGCGCCGGAAGTCGGCGCGCAGGCGCTCCTCGAAGGCGTCCAGTCGCAGCCGCGCTCCCGGCCGCAGCGCCACCTGCATCACCGCCTCCTGCGGCCCGCTGGTCCAAAGATAGATGGTGTTGACCGGATAGGAGCGCGGCTGGGTCCCGACAAAGCCCAGCGTGGTGGCGACATTGCCCGCTCCGGCGTCGCGCTCCACAACCGCCAGCGCCCTTTGGTAGAGCCCCTCGGTGCGCTTCAGCCGGGTGCCGGCCGGGGCCCGCAGCCGGAGCTGGAACTGCCCGGTGTCGGCGGTGGGAAATACGTCGGTGCCCGCCGCCCGCATCAGGCCGGCGACCAGCGCCAGCGCCAGGGCGAAGTAGAGCGGCAGGGCCCAGCGCCGGCGCGCGGCCAGCGCCCCCGCCGCCCGCATCGCCCGCCGCCGCACCCGCGCCAGTCCGCCCTCGGCCCCCACCCCTCCCGCTCGCGGGGGTCGCGCCGCTTTGCCTGCTGGCAAAATCGGCGCGAAAGGCTGCGAAATTCCGCAGGGCGGCCCGCCCCCGGGAAACCAATTCGGCGCGGCCCCAGCGAAGCGCAGCGCCGACTTGGGGCCATGGGGCCCCCAAGTCGGCGCGAGCATAAGCGGGACGCGCGCCGCAGGCGCGCTGGGGCCCGCGCCCACCAACGCCGGCGCCGGGTGGGCCCTGCCCCGCAGTTGCCACACCGTCAGCACCGGCACCAGCGTCAGCGACAGCGCCAGCGAGGCCAGCATCGCCAGCCCCACCGCCAGGCTGAGCGGCACGAAGAGCGAGCGGCTGATCCCGCTCATGAACAGCGAGGGCAGAAACACCGCCGCCACCGCCAGCATGGCCAGCACCTGCGGCCCCAGGATCTCCGCCCCCGCCGCCACCACCGCCCGCGCCGGCGCCGCCCCCCGCGCCAGGTGGGTGTGGATGTTCTCCATCGCCACCGTGGCCTCGTCCACCAGGATGCCGATGGCCAGCGCCAGCCCCCCCACCGTCATCAGGTTCAGGCTCTGCCCCAGCGCCCACAGCCCCCCCACCGCCGCCAGCAGCGCGAACGGGATCACCACCACCACGATTCCGGCGCTGCGCCCATCGCGCAGGAACAGCCACACCACCAGCCCGGTCAGGCTCGCCCCCAGCACCCCGTCCACCAGCAGCGCCAGCAGCGCGTCGCGCACGTAGACCGACTGGTCGAAGGCGAACTCCACCGCGACGTCCTTGGGCACCTGTTCCCGCATCAGCGGCAGCGCCGCCCGCACCTCGCCCACCACGCGCAGGGTGGAGGCCTCGGCGTGCTTGGTCACCGGCATGTAAACCACCCGCCGCCCGTTGAGCTCGGCGTAGCCGCTGACCACGTCGGCGGAGTCGGAGATGCTGGCCACGTCGCGCAGCAGCACCCTGCCCCGCGCGCCCGCCCGCAGCGGCAGCTCCAGCAGTTGCCGGTAGGCCGGCACCACGGTGTTGACGTGCACGATGCGGTTGAAGTCGCCCATGCGGGCGTTGCCGCTGGGCAGCACCGCGTTGCCCGCCACCACCGCCCGCACCACATCGTCGGGGGCGAGCTGGTGCGCCGCCATCTGGTCGGGGCTGAGGGTGATGATGATGCTGCGCGGGTTGCCCCCGAACGGGGGCGGCGCCGACACCCCCGCCAGCGAGGCGAACAGCGGCCGCACCCGCGCCTGCGCCAGGTCGTCCAGCTCGGCCTGCGAGCGCTGCGGGCTCGACAGGATCAGGTCCCCCACCGGCAGGCTGCCGGCGTCGTAGCGCATCACAAACGGCGGCACCGTGCCGCTGGGCATATAGGCCAGCGCGCGCGCGATATAGGCGGTGGTCTCCGCCGAGGCCTGGCTCATGTCGGTGCCGGGATGGAAGCTGAGCTTGACCAGCCCGACGTTCTGGATCGAGCGCGACTCCACCCGCTCCACCCCCGAGATGAACAGGAAGTTGCTCTCGTAGTAGTTGACGATATAGCCCTCCATCTCCACCGGCGCCATGCCGCCGTAGGGTTGGGCCACGTAAATCACCGGCACGTCCAGCCGCGGAAACACGTCAATCGGCATGCGCGTCACCGCCATCACCGCCAGGCCGACGATCGCCGCCATCACCACCGCGACGCTCGCCGGGCGCCGCAGGGCCGCTTGGATCAGGCGCATCTCAGTGTCCCCCCGCCGCCGCCAGGAAGGGCCCCAGGTCGCCGGCGGCGTAGGCGCTCTCCAGCAGCGCCCGCCACACCTGCAACTGGCCCAGGGCGGCGTCGCTCTCCGCCTGCGCCAGCAACTGCTCGGCGTTGGCCAAGTCCACCACCCCCGCCAGCCCGGCCTGGTAGCGCACCCGCGCCTGCGCCTCGCCCGCCCGCGCCGCCGCCAGCTCCACTGGCGACTCCTGCGCCACCGCCCGCGCGCTGCCCAGGTCGGCCGCCGCCCGCCGCCGGCTGGCCTCCAGCGCGCCTTCGACCTGGCGCTGCCGCGCCTGCTGCGAGCGCAGTTGCGCCGCCGCCGCGGCCTGCTGGGCGCGGGCCGCGCGCCAGCGGGTGAAGGAAAAATCCGCCCCCACCCCCACTGCCCAGTTGCCCGCCGTGGTCGGGGCCAGGCCCACCGCCCCGCCCGCCAGCTGCCCCGGCGCCAACGTGCCGCTGCCCCGGCCATAGGCGCTGGCCAGCACATACCAGCGCGGCAGCGCCGCCCGCCCTGCCTCCGCCCCTTGCGCCCGCGCCGCCGCCACCGCATCCCGCTGCGCCCGCTCCTCCGGATGCAGCCCCGCCCCCCCCGGCCCGCCCGCCGCCGCCGCCCCGCTCGTTAGCCAGGTGCGCGCGCTCAGCCCCGGCAAGGCCCCGTTCCAGCCCAGCGCCTCCGCCAGGTTGGCCTGCGCCGCCGCCAAGTTGCCCTCCGCCTGGCTCAGCCGGATCCGCGCCCCGGCGCGCTCGGCGTCGGTGCGCGAGGCGTCCGCGCCCGGACGCAACTGCTGGTCCACCAGCGCATGCACGCTGGCGGCGAGCTGCCGCCAGCGCTCCAGGTCCGCCCGCGCCACCTGCGTCTGCTCCTCGGCGGCGATGGCGGTCAAATAGGCGTCGGCCGCGTGCGCCCCCACCTGCAGGCGCACCAGCGCCGACTGGTCGCTGGCCCGCGCCGCCAGCTCCCGGTAGTAGCGCACATTGGCCGCCCGCCGCCCAAAGTCCGCCACCTCCCAGCTAAAGTACACCCCGGCGGCGCTGGTCCAGGCGCTGCGCTGGGAGTAATCCGCCGCCGGCACGGTGCCGCTGATCGAGGGCAGCGGGCTGGGAAAGGCCAAGCCCAGGCTGGCGTTGTCGGTGCCCCGGTCCCATTGCGCCGCCACTCCCGCCGTCGGCCACAGGTTGGTGGCGGCCACTCCCGCCTCCGCCTGGGCCCGCGCCGCCGCCTGCTCGGCCGCCACCATGCCGGGATAGTGCGCCCACGCGCTCGCCACCGCCTCGCCTAGCCCCAGCCCCCCGCTTTGCGCCGCTGCCGCCACCGCCAGAAGCAGGCCCATGCCCAGCGCCACGCCTCTCGCGGGGGTCGCGCCGCTTTGCCTGCGGGCAAAATCGGCGCGAAAGGCTGCGAAATTCCGCAGGGCGGCCCGCCCCCGGGAAACGAATGCGGCGCGGCCCCAGCGAAGCGAAGCGCCGACTTGGGGCCACGGGGCCCCCAAGTCGGCGCGAGCACAAGCGGGACGCGCGCCGCAGGCGCGCTGGGGCCCGCGCCCACCATTGCCTCCCGCGGTTCCAAGTCCCATGTGAACCATTCGACGCTATTTAGGTCATATAAGTTACATGACAGGCGCGACCTATAGGACCACTCGCGGGGGTCGCGCCGCTTTGCCTGCTGGCAAAACCGGCGCGAAAGGCTGCGAAATTCCGCAGGGGCAGACGCGCCAGTGGCGCGTCTGCCTCCCCGGGAAGCGAATTCGGCGCGGCCCCCCGGGCAGTGAAGCAGCGCAGCGCCGACTTGGGGCCCTGGCGCCCCAAGTCGGCGCGAGCATGCCGCCCCGCGCCGTTACAGCGGGGCGGCTCACAAGCGGGACGCGCGCCGCACCGGCCCGGCGCTGCTACAGCCGGGCCGGGCAGGCGCGCTGGGGCCCGCGCCCACCATAGCCAAAGGGCCCGCCCCGCGACCGCGGAACGGGCCCCTGCGGCTGTCCTGATGGGGAAGTGACTAAAACGTCAGCCGAAAGCCGAGTTGCGCCGCGAAAGGAATGCCCACCGTCGTGCCCGGCCCAAAGAAGTCGCCCAGCGCCCCCGCCGGCACCCGCAACTGGTTCAGGCTGGTGATCGCCTGCGTCTGGGTGCAGCCGGCATTCAGGCAGAAGGCGGTGGCGTTGCTCAGGTCGTTGACCGGCAGCGGCAGCGCCGCCAGCGTGGTCACGTAGTTGGCCCCGGGGTTGTTGCGGTTGAAGAGGTTGAAGAACTCGATGAACGGCGTCGCCGTGAGGTGCTCGTGCGTGAACGGCCGCGCCACCCGCAGATCCACCTGCACGTAGGGCGAGCCGCGGAACTGGTCCAGGGTGGTCTGCACCCCGTTCACCACCGCCCGGTCGTTGATCGGATCGCCCACCCCGTTCACCGAAACCGGGGTGGTCATGGTGAAGGGGCGGGCGCTCTCGGCCTGCGACATCAGGCTGAGTTCGAAGCCGGAGGGGGCGTGGTAGGTGCCCGCCACCACCAGCCGGTGGCGCACGTCTTCGCCCGAGGGGCCGTAGTTGCCCGGCGCGAAGGCGTCCAGCGGGTTGCACACCCCGTTGACGTAGTCGAACAGCTCCCCCAGCACGCAGCCCCAGGTTGCGGCGCTGGAAAAGGTGTAGTTGGTGATCAGGCTGAGCCGCCGGCCGACGTTGCCTTGCAGATGCAGCGACAGGGCGTCGTAGCGGGAGCGGTTGTCGGTGCGGAACACGCTCACGTCGGGCACCAGCGCCCGCTGCGCGGCCACCGTGGGCGCCGCCAGCGGCGAGAACAGGGTGTAGCCGGCGGTGTAGTCGTAGCGGCGATAGCCGTGGTTGCCCTCCTCGTGGGTGAAGTCGGCCGCCAGCGTCCAGTTGGCATTGAAGGCGTGCTCCACCCCCGCCGTCGCCTGCAGCGCGTAGGGGGTCTTGTAGTTGGGATCAATCAGCGCCCCCGCCCCGCCGGCGTCGGCGCCGGGCAGGCAGCCCGGGTCGCCGGGCGCGGCGCAGGCCGCCGGCGGCGCATTCACCGCCTGCAGCGCCGTCACCCAGCCGTTCTGCGCCAAGTCGTTGTAGAGCAGCGCCCCGCCCGCCCGCAGCACGGTGTCGTGGTTCTTGCCCAGGGCGTAGACCAGCCCCAGCCGCGGCGCGAAGTTCTTGCGGTAGTCGTGGGGCACGCCCCGGAAGAAGGGCACCTGCAGCGCCGCCAGCGTCAGCAGCGCCGGGTTGCCCGCCTGGCTGCGGCCGCTGGCGGTGAACAGCCCGAAGGTGGTGTCGTAGCGCAGGCCGTAGTTGACCACCAGCCGGTCGGTGACGTGCCAGGAATCGTCCATGAACACTCCCAGGCGCTGCACGTTCTGCGAGAAGCTGCCGTCGCCGGCCGGGGTGTTGGTGCAGCTCGTGCCCGGCGTGGCGTTGGCGGCGCAGTTCAAGTCGGCGGTGAACTGCGCCGCGTTGCCAGCGTAGTCGCTGGGGTTGAGCGCGAACACCGTCAGGTTCTCCGCCGTCCCCGGCAGCGCCCCGCTCAGCACCGGCTCGTGGATGAAGTCCACGCCAAACTCGGGCGCGTGCGCGCCGGCGGTGTGGCTGACGGTGTAGCGCAACTCGTACTTCTCCTGGTTGCGCACCACCGGAAAGGCGGTGATGGGGGTGACGAACTGGTTGTCGCCGAAGGTCTCGAAGCCGCTGATGGTGCTGGCGGTGGCGCTGAAGGGAAACGCCAGGGCGTAGCCCAGGTTGGTGTTGCGCGCCTCGGTGTGGTGCAGGTAGCTGGCGTCGAGCACGAACGAGCCCAGCCAATTGGGGCTGAAGATGTACTGCTGGCTCAGCACCCCATTCAGATAGTTGGAGTGGGAGGTGGCGCCGGTGGAGGCCAGCGTCCCCTGCTGCACCAGGTCGTTGTGGGTGAGGTAGCTGTCGCTCGACAGCCGCACGAACCACTGCGAGTTGGCCGACTGCGACCAGTCCAGCCGGGTCGAGGCCAGCAGGTCGTGGAAGGGCACCGGGGTGTTGGCCGGCACCGCGATCGAGCTCACGCCCGGCAGCAGCCCTTGGTTGGCCAGCCCCGCCAGCGCCTGGAACTGCTGCAGGCTGCTGGGGCTGTAGGCGATGCTGGCGTTCTCGTTGACATACTCCAGCGAGTTGAAGATCCAGAGCTTGCCGCGCTGCAGCGGCCCGCCCAGCGTGCCCACGTAGTTCTGCCGCGAAAACGGCTGCTTGGGGTTGGGGGCGGGATTGTCAATGGGGAAGCGGGCGTTGAGCGCCGCCTGGCGGTCGTAAAGCGCCGCCAGGCCATGCCACTGGTCGGTGCCCCGCTTGGTGGTCACCACCACCGAGCCCGCCGTGGTGCCCCCGGTGTCGGCGGCCTCGCCCGCGGTGCGCACCACGAACTCCTGGATGGCGTCGGGGGAGAAGTTCTGCAGGAAGCCGCCGATGTAGTCGTCGGAATTGTTGCCGCCGTCCACCGACTGGGTCACGTTCAGCCCCGAGCTGCCGCCAAAGCTGACCGCGGTGATGCGCGCCTTGGTGGGGTCGCTGGGCTCGACCGGCTCGGTGCCGGGGGTGAGATAGGCGATGTTGGCGAAGCTGCGCGCCGCCAGCGGAATGGTGGCCAGGTCGCGCGCGGTCACCACCCCTTGCTCCACCGCGCTGGTGGTGTCCAGCGGCTGGGTGGTGATCGAGCTGGCCTCGCCCCGCACGGTCACGCGCTGCTGCCCGCTGGCGGGCGTCAGCCGCACCGCCACCGCCTGGGGCGAGCCCACCACCACCTGCACCGCGGCGTGGGCCGGGGCGAAGCCGGGGGCGGTGACGGTGAGCTCGTAGCTGCCCGGCAGCAGCGCCAGCATGCGGAACTCGCCCCGGGCGTCGGCCGTGGCCTGCCGGCGCAGCGTCGTGCCCGGCTCGCGCGCCACCACCGCGGCGCCCGGCACCCGCGCCCCGCTGGCGTCGGCCACGGTGCCGCTCAGGCTGCCGCGCATCTGTTGCGCCGCGGCGGGCAGGCCCGCCCCCAGCGCCAGTCCGGCCGCCAGCGCGGCCACCGCAAAAAGTGGTTTCATGCCGCCACCATAGCCGGGCGCGGCGGTCTACTACCACAAGCGTAGTTGGGCTATCATATTCGGGCGGAGCGCGCCGCCCGGCGGCGGTTGCATTTGCCTGTAACCGCGGCCCGCGGGCCAGCGTACAGCAGGTGGCGCGGTGCCGCGCCGCGGTCTGGCCGCGCCCGGGGCTGGCCCCGACAGCGCACGCTGTGATATGGTTGCACTCGGAGATCTCCTCTATGCTGGCTGCTCGCTTTCGGGTTTGCGCCGGGCTCGCTCTGGCGCTGTTGGCAACTAGCGGCGCGCTGCTCGCCCAGCGCGGCGGCCGCCCCGCCCCCGGCGCCCTGCGCTTCCGCGCCCTGGGCCCGGTCGAGGGCGGCGGGCGCGTCTGCTGCGTGGTCGGCATCCCCGGCCAGCCCCAGGTCTACTACATCGGCGCCGCCGGCGGCGGGGTGTGGAAGACCACCAACGGCGGCTTTAGCTGGACCCCCATCTTCCAGCACCAGTCCACCGAGTCCATCGGCGCCCTCGCCCTCGCCCCCTCCAACCCCAGCCTGGTCTGGGTGGGCACCGGCGAGTCCAACGTCCGCAACGACGTCATCGTCGGCCACGGCCTCTTCTTCTCCCCCGACGGCGGCCAGAGCTGGCGCGAAGTGGGCGCGGCCGAGTTCCACAACGCCGGCCAGATCGCCAAGATCGTCATCAACCCCGACAACCCCAACGAGGTCTGGGTGGCGGTGCTCGGCCACGCCTTCGGCCCCAACCCCCAGCGCGGCGTCTACCGCACCACCGACGGCGGCGCCACCTGGCAGAGGACCCTGTTCGTCAACGACACCACCGGCGCCATTGACCTCGCCCTGCAGCCCGGCAATCCCCGCGTGCTGGTGGCGGCCATGTGGCAGACCCTCCGCCATCCCTGGGGCCTGCAGGACGGCGGCCCCGGCAGCGGCCTCTACAAGTCGGTGGACAGCGGCCTCACCTGGCACAAGCTCTCCCGCGGCCTGCCCCCCGGCCCCTACGGCCGCATCGCGGTCGAGTTCGCCCCCAGCGCCCCCGACCGCCTCTATGCCGAGATCCAGGCCAAGCACGGCGTCTTCTGGCGCTCCGACGACGCCGGCCACTCCTGGACCATGGTCAGCGACAACTACCAGCTCAACTCCCGCCCCTTCTATTTCAGCCGCTTCGAGGTCATGCCCAACCACCCCAACCGGATCTTCTTCCTCTCGGTGCGCATGTCCTACTCCGCCGACGGCGGCAAGACCGCCGCGCCCGCCGGGACCACGCTGCACGCCGACCACCACGCCCTCTGGATTGATCCCCGCAACCCCAGCCGCATGATCGAGGGCGACGACGGCGGCGTCAACTTCTCCCGCGACGCCGGCCAGCACTGGATCCACACCGCCAACCTGGCGCTGGAAGAGGGCTACTCCATCCACCTCGACAACGACACCCCCTTCCACATCTGCGAAGGCCTGCAGGACAACGGCGGCTGGTGCGGCCCCTCCCAAATGGCCGCCCGGCCCAACGACTGGCGCATGGTGGTCGGCGGCGACGGCCAATACGTCGTGCCCGCCCCCAGCGATGCCAACATCCTCTATGCCGACTCGCAGGAGGGTGACGTCCAGCGCACCAACTTCGCCACCGGCACCCAAGTCAACGTCAAGCCCCTCAACACCGGCACCTCGGGCGAGAGCTCGTTCGTCTACAACATGCCCGCCCGCTTCAACTGGACCACCCCCATCGTGGTGGACGAGCACAATCCCAACCTCGTCTACCTGGGCGCCAACAAGCTGTTCAAGAGCAGCAACGGCGGCCACGACTGGACCGCCATCAGCCCCGACCTCACCCGCAACGACAAGAGCAAGCAGCAGCCCTCCGGCGGCGTGGTGGATCTGGACATGACCGGGGCCGAAACCGCCGACACCATCCTCTCCATCGCCGTCTCCCGCCTCGACCCCAACACCATCTGGGTCGGCACCGACGACGGCTACGTCCAGGTCACCCGCGACGGGGGCAAAACCTGGACCAACGTCAGCAACAATATCCCCGACCTGCCCCCCTGGGGCCGGCTGCAGCAGATCGAGGTCTCGCCCTTCGATCCCAACACCTGCTACATCGCCTACGACCTGCACGAGATGGATAACAACCAGCCCTACGTCTTCAAGACCCACGACGGGGGCAAGACCTGGACCTCGATCGCGGCCGGCCTGCCGCCGGACTACTCCGCCCGCGTGGTGCGCGAGGACCCCAACCTGAAGGGCTTCCTGGTGCTGGGCACCGACTACGGCCTCTACCGCTCCGCCGACGACGGCGCCTCCTGGACCCCGATCCACAATGGCTTTCCCGTGGCCGCCATCTACGACATCAAGTTCGCCAAGGCCACCCACGGGCTGATCGTGGGCAGCCACGGCCGCGGCATCTACATCCTCGACAACATCACCCCCTGGGAGCAGATGGCGCAGCCGGCGGTGGCCGCGGCGCCCTTCACCCTCTTCCCCATCCTGGACGCCTACCGCTACCAGCGCGGGGGTGCCGGGGGCATCGGCCTCAACCAGGACCCGTTCGCGGTGCGGGTGGCCCAGCCGCCGCAGGGCGCGGTGATCCAGTACAACCTGCGCCAGGCGGTGCACTCCGCCCACCCCGCCCCGCCCCCGCCGGCGCTGACGCCGGAGCAGCGGCAGATGGCGGCCATGGCCGCCCAGTTCGGCTTCACCTTGCCCAGCGCCAGCCGCGGCCCCATCGCCCTGGACATCACCGACGCCCAGGGCCGGCACATCGCCACTGTGCACGGCAGCGGCCATGCCGGCCTCAACCAGGCGGTGTGGAACGGCAACTTCGATCCTTCGCCGGTGAAGGCACCCGCCGGCGGCGGCCCGGGCGGTTTCTTCGCCCTCTTCCGCGGCGGCGGCGGCGGCCTGCGCGCCCTGCCCGGCCGCTACAAGGTTACCGTCAACGTCCCCGGCCTGCCCCCGCAGAGCCAGTGGGTCAACCTGCGCGACGACCCCCGCGTCAAGACCAACCTGGCGGCGCTGCAGGCTACCCTCCAGGATGGGCAGGCGATGCAGCCCGACGTGGACGCCATGAACCGCATGCTCAACGGCCTCCAGAGCCTCGAGCAGCAGCTCGCCGCCGTGCAGCGTAGTCTGGGACCGCTGCGCGCCGGCGACGCCGGCTACGCCGCCCTGCTGCGCCAAGCCGCCGCCCTGCGGAAAAAAGTGGTGGCGCTGCAGTTGGTCTTCAACGACGCTCCCCGCCACGAGGACTACGGCGGCATCACCGCCTTCGCCGCCGAGTTCAACGGCATCTTCCGCCGCGTCAGCGGCGGCGTCAACCAGATGCCCCACGCCCAGGACCTGCGCGATTGGGCGCGCGACCGGGCCCAACTGCAAGGCTACCTCGCCCGCTACGACGGCCTGCTCAAGACCGACGTGGCGGCCTACAACCAGCAAGCGCTGGCGCACCAGGGCATCACCCTGGTCGCCGGCGCGGCGGTGTCGCTGCCGGCCGCCCCGGCGGTGCTCGCCGCCGTCGCCCCCAGCGCCAACCGCTAGCCCGCTTCGTCCGCCCATGCAATAAGGAGACCTCATGAGGATCGCCAAGCTCTCGCTCAGTTCGCTGCCGGTGTTGTTGCTCGCCCTCGCCCTCGCGCCCGCCCCCGCCGCCGCCCAGGGCCGCGGCCGCGGCGCCTTCAACCCCAACGCCGCCCCCTTGCAGTTCCGCAACCTCGGCCCCGCCGCCGCTGGCGGCCGCGTCACCAGCGTGGTGGGCGTGCCCGGCGATCCCAACATCTACTACGTCGGCGCCGCCGCCGGCGGGGTGTGGAAGACCACCGACGCCGGCAACACCTGGAAGCCCATCTTCCAGAACGAGCCGGTCGCCTCCATCGGCGACATCGCCCTCGCCCCCTCCAACCCCAGCCTGGTCTGGGTGGCCACCGGCGAGGCCAACATCCGCAACGACGTCATGGTCGGCCACGGCCTCTACTTCTCCCCCGACGCCGGCGCCACCTGGCAGGAGATCGCTCCGCAAATCTTCCACAACGCCGGCCAAATGTCGCGCGTGCTGATCAATCCCCAGGACCCCAACGAGGTCTGGGTGGCGGTCTTCGGCCACGCCTGGGGCCCCAATGCCACCCGCGGCGTCTTCCACACCACCGACGGTGGCAAGACCTGGCAGAAGACCCTCTACGTCAACGACCATACCGGCGCCATTGACCTGGCCCTCGAGCCCGGCAACCCCCGCGTCCTGCTCGCCGGCATGTGGGACATGGTGCGCCACCCCTGGGGCATGGACGACGGCGGCCCCGGCAGCGGCCTCTACCGCTCGATCGACGGCGGCCAAACCTGGACCAAGATCACCGCCGGCCTGGCCAAAGGGCCCTACGGCCGCATCGGCCTCGCCTTTGCCCCCAGCCAGCCCAACCTCGCCTACGCCATCGTGCAGTCCAAGACCGGCCTCTTCTACCGCTCCGAGGATGCCGGCCTGCACTGGACCGCCGTCAGCGACAGCGACGCCCTCGACGCCCGCCCCTTCTACTTCAGCCGCTTTGCCGTCGCCCCCAACAACCCGGAGAAGATCTATTTCCTTTCCCTCGGCATTGAAATCTCCACCGACGGCGGCAAGTCCGTCTCCCCCGCCGGCCGCGTCCACTCCGACAACCACACCATCTGGATCGACCCCCGCAACCCCAACCGCATCATCGAGGGCAACGACGGCGGCGTGGTGCTCTCCTACGACGCCGGCAAAAACTTCCGCTTCCTCGACACCATTCCGATCGAGGAGTTCTACATGGTCTCGGCCAGCAACGAGCCCGCCTACAACCTCTGCGGCGGCCTGCAGGACAACTCCGTCTGGTGCGGCCCCTCCTCGCCCAACAGCTCCATGAACTGGAGCGCGGTGGTGGGCGGCGACGGCGAGTACGGCGTCTTCGCCCCCAGCGATCCCCACGTCATCTACGGCGAGTCGCAGAACGCCTATGCCGAGCGCCTCGACACCCGCACCGGCATCTCCCGCGATGTCATGCCCTATGCCCTGGGCGTCTCCGACCTGGTGCCCAGCGCGCTCAAGTACCGCTTCAACTGGACCACCCCCATGGAGGTCGGCGCCGACAGCGCCAACGACGTCTACATCGGCGGCAACGTCCTGCTGCACTCCACCGATGGCGGCTTCCGTTGGACCCCGATCAGCCCCGATCTCACCCGCAACGACAAGTCCAAGCAGGTCAATAGCGGCGGCGTGATCGTCAACGACATCACCGGCGCCGAGACCTACGACACCATCCTCTCCATCGCCCTCTCGCGCCTCGATCCCAAGACCATCTGGGTCGGCACCGACGACGGCCTGGTGCAGGTCACCCGCGACGGCGGCAAAACCTGGTCCCGCGTCAGCGACAACATCCCCGGCCTGCCCGCCTGGGGCCGGGTGCAGCAGATCGAGGTCTCGCCCTTCGATCCCGCCACCGCCTACGTCGCCTTCGACTTCCACGAGACCGACAACAACCAGCCCTACGTCTACAAGACCAGCGACGGCGGCAAGACCTGGACCTCGATCGCGGCCGGCCTGCCCGCCGACGCCTCCGCCCGCGTGGTGCGCGAGGACCCCAACCACAAGGGCTTCCTGGTGTGCGGCACCGACACCGGCCTGTTCACCTCCTCCGACGACGGCGCCACCTGGCAGCCGCTCAAGCGCGGCTTCCCCACCGTGCCCGTCTTTGACGTCCAGTTCGTCAAGGCCAGCCACGACCTGCTGGTCGCCACCCACGGCCGCGGCCTGTTTGCGCTCAACAACATCGTGCCCCTGGAGCAGACCAACGCCCAAGTGGTCAGCGCTCCCCTCACCGTCTTCCCCGTGCTCACCGACTACGAGCTGCGCGGCGGCAAGCTGGGCGGCCGGGGCTTCTTCGGCTTCGGCGGACCCGCCGGCGCCTCCATCTACTACCATCTCCAGACCGCCCTCAAGGGCGGGCGCGGTCCCGGCGGTGGTCCGGTCAAGATCGCCATCACCGACGCCCAGGGGCATCTGGTCACCACCCTGCACGGCACCGGCCGCGCCGGCCTCAACCAGGTCGTCTGGCGCGGCAACTACGACGGCCCCGTCACCCCCAACCTCGGTCCGGCCGCCCGCCGCGGCGGCGGCTTCGGCTTCTTCCGCCCCCAGGCCGCGCCCGGCCAAGCGGCCCCCGATGCCGGCCCCCGCGCCCTCTACGGTGTCTACAAGGCCACCGTCACCATCCCCGGGCAGCCGCCGCAGTCCCAAATGGTCCGCCTGGCGCCCGATCCGCGTTGGGCCCGTGCCGCCGACGCCAATGCCAACGATGCCGCCACCCTCAAGGCCGCCCTGCAGGCGCGCGATGAGGTCTCGGCCATGAACCAGATGCTCACCCGCCTCAACAACCTCAAAACCCAGCTCCAGGCCGAGCAGGCCAGCCTGCGCACCCTGCAGTCGAGCGGCGGCGACTATGCCGACGTCGAGAAGCAGGCCGGCGCCTTGCTGAAGAAGGTCTCCACCCTGGAGTTCGGCATCTACAACCCCGACCAGGGCAAGGGCGAGGCCACCGTCTACCTGACCGACTTCCAGCAGCATTTCCAACAGGTCTACGGAAATCTCACCGAGGGCTACGACACCGCCCCCCGCCCCAGCGACCTCGCCCTCTGGGCGCAGGAGCGCGCCGAGCTCCAGGGCTACCTGGATCGCTACAACGATCTGGAGAAGACCGATGTCGTCGCCTTCAACAAGCTCGCCGCCAAGCACAACGCCATCACCCTGGCGGTCAGCGAGCCCGTTTCCCTGCCGGCGGCCAGTGCCGCCGAGGCCGCCGCTCCCGGCGCCCGCCGCCAACATTAATAAGCGTTGATCTTTTTTTCATCCGGGGCGGACCTTCGCGTCCGCCCCACTTTTTTTCTGGCGCCCCGCCCGCGTGCGACAATATTCCATCCTGCCTGTGCTTCCATGACCGCCATTGATCTATCGGGGGACCTGGGCTTGGTGGCCTTGGCGCTGCTGACCATCAACCTGCTGTTGGGGCTGCTGCTCTCGGTGCGCTACGATCCCCTGCGCCATTGGCCCCATCGGCTGGTGGACATCTTCCAACTTCACAACTGGACCGGCTACATCGCCCTCGCGGCGTGCGTGCTGCATCCGCTGCCGCTGCTGGACTCGGCCCGCCTGCCCTTCACCTGGCTGCAGATCGCCTGGCCCATCCACGCCCCCAGCCAGCCGCGCGACAACTGGATCGGCGCCATCGCCCTCTACTTGGTGGCCTTGGTGGTGGTGACCTCCTACTTCCGCGTGGCCCTCGGGCGCCGCTCCTGGAAGCTGGTGCACTACGGCGCCTATGTCGCCGCCCTGTTGTTCTTCCTGCACAGCCTGCTCCTCGATCCCGAGCTGCTGAACCGCCCGGTGGACTGGCTCGACGGCGAGAAGGTCTTTGTCGAAGTCTGCCTGCTGCTGGTCTTCGTCTCCTCCCTCGCCCGCTGGAAGTACGGCCAGCGCCATCCCCAGCGCCTGCGCGTCACCCCCGCCACCAGGTACGTGCCCGGCTTCAAGGGCGCCATCCAGCCGCAGCAGCCGCCGCCCGCCTCGCAAGAGCCCTCGTAAACCTCGCCCCCGCTGGCCTTTGTGTCCGCCACTTTCTGGCCACGGGGGCACAGCCAATCTTGGCTGTGCGAACCCAGCCCTTCTGGCCACTCGCGGGGGTCGCGCCGCTTTGCCTGCCGGCAAAATCGGCGCGAAAGGCTGCGAAATTCCGCAGGGGCAGACGCGCCAGTGGCGCGTCTGCGCCCCCGGGAAACGAATTCGGCGCGGCCCCAGCGAAGCGCAGCGCCGGCTTGGGGCCGCGGGGCCCCAAGCCGGCGTGAGCACAAGCGGGACGCGCGGCGCAGCCGCGCTGGGGCCCGCGCCCACCAAGGGGGCGCAGCCCCCAATCCAGGCAGGCGCAAGCCTCTCAATGCGGCCGGGTGGCCAAGACGTCCATGAACGAGCTGACGGAAAACACCGCCCGCCCCAGCCCGGGGTCGCCGTACCCGGGCGGCACCGGCAGCCGGTGCTTGGCGTGGGTGTCGCGCCAAGTCTCGAGCAGCCGCAGGTGGTACTCCAGCGGCGCGCCCCCGGGGTTGTCCTTGCCCAGCCGCGTCAGCGGCTCGGCGCACCAGGTGGTGAAGCGCGGGCACACGCCGTGCGACATGAAGAACTCCAGCCCCTCCCCGGTCGAGCGGATGGCGTCTTCCACCTCGGTGAAGCCGTGCGGCTTCGACATCTCGATCCCCGCCACAAAGTTGGGGATCACGTGCGAGGGACCGAAGATCTCGGCCGCGTCGAGAATGCGCCGGTGCCACTCCGCCCGCCCCACGTAGCGCTCCTTGCCGGGGCAAAGAATCGAGAACAGCCGCTCGTCCCAGATCTCGTAGTTGGGGTGGTAGATCTGGATGCCGGCGTCCTTGAAGCGTTGCGCCTCCGCCTTGGGCAGCGCCTGCGCCACCATCTTGCCGATCCAGCGCCCGCCGAAGCGGCTCTCAATGGCGGCGGCATATTGGGCGTAGAACTCGGCCTCGCCCTGGCCCTTGAGTTGGCTGGTGATGCTCCCGCCGGTGATGGTGTAGGCGCGGCTGGCCGAGTCGGTCGAGGCGATGATCTCCAGCGCCTCCAGGATCTCCTCCACTGCCTTGACCCCGGTGTAGGGCCGCCCCTCCTGGATCTGCTGCCGGTAGTTGTTGTTGATGTCGCAGAACTGGCACTCTTCCTGGTCGCCGAAGTACTGGCAGATGCGGAACACGGTCAAGTACACCAGGTAGCCCCACTCGATGGTGGGCGCGATCTCGATCACCCGCTTGCCGTTGGAGAGGGTGCGGGTGTAGTACTCCGGCACCGGGGGAAAGCGGATGTGGGTGAGCGGCTCGCCGTCCAGGTGCAGCACCGCCTGCGGCTCGCCCTCGGGGCCCTCGACCTCGATGCGGTAGGGGGAATTGGGGTTGAGCCGCACCGAGATGATGGTCGGCCGAAAGCCCCAGGCGCCGCCCTCCAGCCAAATCTCCTCCGGCGCGCTCCAGTGTTCCTGGTTTTCCATGTCCTTCAGCGGCACCAGATCGAAGGAAAAGATGAAGTACGCCTTGGCCTTGAATTGCGCCGCCAGGCGCAGCGCGGCGGGCGAGAAGGCGATGCCGGTGCGCAGCATGTCTTCCTTCACCACCGCCTCGCGCGGCAGCGTCGGGTGGGCGGCGGCGGCGGCCTCGACTTGGCGCAACCGCGTCGGGTTGGGATCCGGATGGGGCACGCCCCAGTTTAGCTCACCCCCCGGTGGACCGATCGCCGGGGCGCGCTACAATCAACTCCGCATGCCGCACAGCCTCGAGGCGCAGTTGCGCGAAGCCGGGATGGGCGCCGACGCCGCCTCCGCCCACGCCGCGATGTTGATGCGGGTGGGGCGGGCTTGGCGGCAGTGGACTGCGAGCGAGCCGACGGCATGGTTTGTCCCCGGGCGGATCGAGCTGCTGGGCAAGCACACCGACTACGCCGGCGGCCGCAGCCTGCTGTGCGCGCTCGAGCGCGGCTTCTGCGTGCTGGCCGCGCCCCGCCGCGACGGGCAGGTGCGCCTGCTCGACGTGGACTGGCGCTCCCAGGTCGAGTTTGCCGCCGGCGGCCCGCCGCCGCCCCACGCCCCTTGGGCGATCTATCCCGCCGCCGTGGCCCGCCGCCTGGCCCATGATTTTCCCAACTCGACCGTGGCCCAGGGCGCGGACTTGGCCTTTGCCAGCAGCCTGCCGCGGGCGGCCGGCATGAGCAGTTCCAGCGCCCTGGTCGTGGGCAGCTTCTTGGCGCTGGGGGACGACGCCATCGCTGCGCAACTGGGCGGACGCCTGCAGTGGGCCGAGTACCTGGCCGCGGTCGAGGCCGGCCACGACGGGGTCGGCACCCACGGCGGCAGCGAAGACCACACCGCCATCCTCTGCTGCCAGCCCGGCCAATGGAGCCAGTTCCGCTTCTGCCCCACCCGCCACGAGGCCACCCTGCCCGCGCCCGCCGGCAAAGTGCTGGTCATCGCCGTCAGCGGCGTGGTGGCGGCCAAGAACGGCCCGGCGCAGGCGGCCTACAACCAAGTCGCCCGCCGCGCCGCCGCCATCCTCGAATGCTGGAACGCCGCCGCCGGCGCCGCCCATCCCCACTTGGCCGCCGTGCTCGCCCAGCACGCGCCCGAGGAGGTGCGCCACGTCCTCGGCCGTCATCCCCACCCCGAGTTTTCCCCCGCCAGCCTGCTCGCCCGCTTCGATCAGTTCTGGCGCGAATCCGAAGTGCTGGTGCCCGCCGCCGCCGCCGCCGTCGCCCGCGGCGACGGGCAAGCGCTGGGCGAGTGTGTGGCTGAGTCGCAAGCGGGTGCGGTGGTCGGCCTCGAGAACCAGACGCCGGAGACCGAAGCCCTGGTCAAGTCGGCGCGCGCCTTGGGCGCGGTCGCCGCCTCCGCCTTTGGCGCCGGCTTTGGCGGCGCGGTGTGGGCGTTGGTGGCGCGCGGCGAGCATCGCTCCTTTCGCCGCTCCTGGCGCTCCGACTACGCCCGCCAATTTGCCGATCAGGCCCGCAACAGCCTATTCTTTGTAAGCGCGGCCGGGCCGCCGGCTCTCGAGCTGGCCTGGGACGCGAGCGCGGCGCAGGAGGGCACCGATGGCAGGCACCAATTGGAACCGGCGTGAGTTTGTGCAACACGGCGCGGCGGGTCTAGCCGCCGCTTGGGCGGCGCGCTCCGGCTTGGCTTCCCAAGCGGCGATGCGCGCAAACGCCGGCCCGGCCAATGCCCACCTCGCCGCCGGGCGCATGAGCCTCGCCAACCGCGCCATCGCCGCCGTGTGGGAGACCTCGGCCCAAGGCCTGCGCCTGGCCAGCGTGCGCGCCCCCGGCCTGCCCGCCCTGCTCACCCCCGCGCCGGCTTTCACCCTGCGCATCAACGGCGTCGAGGTGGCCTCCAACGCGCTGCGTCTGGTCGGCGCGCCCCGCCAGAGCGCGCTGCGGCCGAATCCCCGCGCCGCCAACCTCGCCGAACGCCTCCCCGGCCAGCAACTCGAAGCCACCCTTGCCGATCCCGCCGGCAAGTTCCACCTGGCGTGGCGGGCGCTGTTGCGCGACGGCTCCCATTACATTCGCCAAGAGATCACTCTCACTGCCGCCAACTCCGCCCTGCCGGTGGCCGAGGTCACGCTGCTCGATTTGGCCAACGGCGGCGCGCAAGTCATGGGCACCGTCGCCGGCTCGCCGGTGGTGATCGGCCATCAAGGCGGCGGCTGGTTTCTGGGTTTCGAGCATCCGCTCTCGGCCAGCGCCGTGGACAACGGCCGCGCCCGCTGCTTCTTCACCCGCGCCCTGCCGCTCCCCGCCGGCCAGTCGGCCGCCTACTCCAGCGTCATCGGCGCCGCCGCCCCGGGCCAGTTGCGCCGCGACTTCCTCGCCTACGTCGAGCGCGAGCGCGCCCACCCCTACCGCCCCTTCCTGCATTACAACTCCTGGTTCGACCTCGGCTACTTCACCCCCTACGACCAGGCCGGCTGCCTCGACGTCATCCACGCCTTCGGCCAGCAGTTGCACCAGCGCCGCGGCGTAAAACTCGATTCCTTTCTGTTCGACGACGGCTGGGACAACCACCAGAACTGGGGCTTCAACAGCGGCTTTCCCGATGGCTTCACCCCGCTCCAATCGGCCGCCGCCAAGATCGGCGCCGCCCCCGGCGTCTGGCTCTCGCCCTGGGGCGGCTACGGCAAGCCCCGCCAGCAGCGCCTCGCCTACGCCCGCGCCCACGGCTTCGAAACCAACCGCGAGGGCCTGGCCCTCTCCGGCCCGGTCTACTACAAGCTCTTCCACCAGGTCTGCCTGGAGATGATCACCAAGTACGGCGTCAACCAGTTCAAGCTGGATGGCACCGGCAGCACCGCCCAGGTGGTTCCCGGCAGCGCCTTCGGCAGCGATTTCGAGGCCGCCATCAGCCTCATCGGCGACATGCGCGCCGCCCGGCCCGACCTCTACGTCAATCTCACCACCGGCACCTACCCCTCGCCCTTCTGGCTGCGCTACGCCGACTCCACCTGGCGCGGCGGCAGCGACACCAGCTTTGCCGGCGTGGGCAGCGACCGCCAGCAGTGGATCACCTACCGCGACGCCGACACCTTCCGCCACGTGGTCGGGCGCGGCCCCCTTTACCCGCTCAACGCCCTCATGCTGCACGGCATTGTTTTCGCCAAGCACGCCCGCCGCCTCTCCACCGATCCCAACCACGACTTCGACGCCGAGGTCCGCTCCTACTTCGGCACCGGCACCCAATTGCAAGAGATGTACATCTCCCACGACCTGCTCGGCCCGGCCGAATGGGACGTGCTCGCCGAGGCGGCGCAGTGGGCCCGCCGCAACGCCGCCATCCTGGTGGACACCCACTGGATCGGCGGCGACCCCGGCCAGCTCCAGCCCTACGGCCACGCCGCCTGGTCGCCGGCGGGCGCCATCCTCACCCTGCGCAACCCCAGCGACCAGCCCCAGGCGCTGGAGTTGGACCTCGCCGCCGCGCTGGAGCTGCCCCCGGGCGCGCCCGCGCGCTTCCGCTTCGCCTCGCCCTGGCAGCGGGACCAGTGGCGCCAGCCCCAAGCCTCCGCCCCACTCGAGCTCGCCGCCGGCGACAAGCACCGCTTCGCCCTGCGGCCCTTCGAAGTGCTGACCCTGGAAGCGCGTGCCTGAGGCCCTGCCAGCGCAGAACTCTCCCCGCTCGCGGGGGTCGCGCCGCTTTGCCTGCCGGCAAAATCGGCGCGAAAGGCTGCAAAATTCCGCAGGGCGGCCCGCCCCCGGGAAGCGAATTCGGCGCGGCTCCAACCGGGCGCCGCGCGGATTTGGGGCCACCGGGCCCCCAAATCGGCGCGAGCACAAGCGGGACGCGCGCCGCAGGCGCGTTGGGGCCCGCGCCCACCATGGCTACCTGCTCATCGCCGCCGCCGCCTTCTGCTGGGGCTCGTCGGCGGTGCTGGCCCGCGCCGTCTTCACCGGCCACTGGTTCGCCGGCGCCCGCCTGGTGCCGGTGGGCCCGCTGGTGCTCACCCAGACCCGCATCGTGCTGGCGGCGCTGCTGCTGCTGCCGGTGCTGGCCGTCGTCCGCCGCGGCCGTTTGGCACTGCTCTCCGCCGACGCCCTGCGCGGCGCTGCCCTGGGCATCGCCGGCATGTCCGTCTCCAACTACTTTTACTACGTCGCCATTGCCCGCACCACCGTCGCCATCGCCATCATCCTGCAATACACCACGCCCATCTGGGTCTTGCTCTATCTGGTGGCGCGCGGCCGCCAGCGCGCCACCCCGGCGCGCCTCGCCGCCGTGGGCTTGGCCCTGCTGGGCATTGCCTTGGTCCTCGGCCTCGCCCACCCCGGCGCCGCCCTCCGCCTCGACCCGCTCGGCGTGGCCGCCGCCCTCGCCGCCGCGCTGGGCTTCACCTACTACAACATCGCTGGCCAAACCCTGGCGACCCGCGTGGACCCGTTCCTCATCTCGCTCCACATGCTGCTCGGCGCCGCCCTGGTCTGGCTTTTCATCTCCCCGCCCTGGCGCCTCTGGACCGCCCATTACCCGTCCCGTGAATGGGGCTTCCTTCTGGGCTTCAGCCTGCTGGCCACGCTCCTGCCCACCCTGCTCTACATCTCCGGCCTCCGCCACCTCGATCCCACCCGCGCCGTGGTCACCAGTTGCCTGGAGCCGGTCACCGGCATTCTGCTGGCCGCGCTGTTCCTCGGCGAAGTCCTGGACTGGTCGCGTGCCTTGGGCGTGGCCTGCGTGCTCGGCGCCGTGGTGCTGGTGCAGCTCCGCCGCCGTGCGTCCCCGCCCGCAACGCCCCCGCTGATGCTAGAAACCCTGCCGCCGCAGCTCCCCTAGCGTGACCCCGCGGGGGCGCTGCGCCTGCGCCCGCGCCGCCAGCAGCCGCTCCAGGTGCCGCGCCATCGGGTCGGTCTCCAGGTTGAGCGCCGCCCCGGGGCGCAGGAAGCGCAGGTGGGTGTGGCGATAGGTGTGGGGAATGATGGCGATCTCCACCCGCGCTCCCGCCAGCGCGGCAATGGTCAGGCTGATGCCGTCCACCGTCAGCGAGCCCTGGGGCACGAGATAGGCCTCCAGCGCCGCCGGTGCCTCCAGCCCCAGCCGCCAGCCGGCGTCCTTGCCCGCGGAGCGCAGCTCCAGCAGCCGCCCGGTGGCCTCCACATGGCCCTGCACCAAGTGGCCGCTGAGCGCATCCCCCACCCGCAGCGGGGGCTCGAGATTGACCCGGTCGCCGCGCCGCAGCCCGCCCAGGTTGGTCCGCGCCAGCGTCTCCGGGCTGAGGTCGGCGCTGAAGCTGCCCGCCCGCTGCTGCACCAGGGTCAGGCAGCAGCCATTGACGGCGATGCTCGCGCCCCGCTTCAGCCCGCGCAGCGCCCCCCCGGCGCCGCCGATCCGCAGCCGCGCCCCCTCCCCGCGCTGCCTCAGCTCCTCCACCTTGCCCACGGTCTGGATGATGCCGGTAAACATGGTTCACTCCGCCAAATAGCTGGTGATCATCACATCCGGCCCCACGCTCTCGCAGGCCAGCGCGCCCTCGGGCAGCCGCGGCAGCGCCCCCTCGCCGGCGGTCAGCGCCACGCCTCCCGCCCCCAGCAGCCGCGGCGCCTGGAACAGCACCAGCTTGTCCACCCAGCCCCCCGCCAGCATGGCGCCGTTGAGCTGCGCCCCCGCCTCCAGCAGCACCGAGGTGATCTGCTCGCCGCCCAGCCGCCGCAGCGCCCCTTCCAGATCCACCCGCCCCGCCGCGTCCGCCGCCACCCGCTCCACCCGCGCCCCGGCCTTCTCCAGCGCCGCCTGGGCCTCGAGCCCGCCCCCGGTGTGGAACACCAGCACGTCATGGCGCCGCCGGGCCGACTGCAGCAGTTGCGCCCCCGCCGGCAGGCGCAGCCGGCTGTCGAGCACCACCCGCAGCAGCGGCCGCCGCCGCGCCCGCTTGGTGCGGTCGGTCAGCAGCGGGTCGTCGGCCAGCACCGTGCCGATTCCGGTCAGCACCGCATCGCTATGGTGCCGCATCTGCTGCACCCGCTCGCGCGAGGGGGTGGAGCTGATCCAGCGCCGCGCGCCGGGCCCCACCTCGGGCGGCGCCGCATCCGCCGGCGCGGCGATGCGCCCGTCCAGGCTGACCGCCGCTTTCAGCGTCACAAACGGCCGGCCGCGCCGGATCCAGGTGGAGAAATCCTCGTTGAGCTGGCGCGCCTCCCGCCCCAGGCAATCGCTCTCCACCGCGATCCCGGCCGCCTGGAGCTGGCGAAACCCCTCCCCCGCCACCTGCGGGTTGGGATCGCGCATCCCCGCCACCACCCGCGCCACCCCGGCCGCCTTGATCGCCTCCACGCACGGCGGCGTGCGCCCGCTGTGGCAGCAGGGCTCCAGGTTGAGGTAGAGCGTTCCCCCGCGCGCCCGTTCGCCCGCCTCCGCCAGCGCCAGCGCCTCGGCGTGCTCCACCCGCTCGTACAGGTGCGTGCCCCGGCCCACGATCTGCCCGTCCTTCGCCACCACCGCCCCCACCCGCGGGTTGGGCGAGGCCAGCCCCGTGCCTTCTCCCGCCAGGCGCAGCGCCTCCCGCATGAAATCGAGGTCGTTCAGCCGGTACATGCTCTTGAAATTGTAATGCTATGATCGGTGCCGGATGGTCGAACTCCCGCCCAACGAATACCGCGCCCTCATCCAGGCGATCGAACAGGCCATCGGGCAGGCGGCCGCTGCCCCCGCCGCCGCGACCGCCGCTCCGCTCCCGCTCCCGACCGCGGCCCGCGGCTTGGCCGCCGCCATCGAGCACACCCTGTTGGCTCCCGATGCCACCGCCGCCCAGATCGCCCAGCTCTGCGCCGAGGCCGAGGCCTGGGGCTGCGCCGCCGTCTGCGTCAATCCCGCCTGGGTGGCCGCCGCCGCCGCCCGCCTGCGCCCCACCCCGGTGCGCGTGGTGGCGACGGTGGCCTTCCCCCTGGGCGCCGCCCCGACCGCGGTCAAGCGGGCCGAGGCCGCCGAGTGCCTCAAGCTCGGCGCCGACGAGCTCGACATGGTGATCAACCTGGGCGCCCTGCTCGGTGGCGCCGATTCCCAGGTGCGCGCCGACATCCGCGGCGTGGTCGAGCTCGCCCACGCCGCCGGCGCTCCGGTCAAGGCCATCCTGGAAACCGGCTTGTTGAGCCAGGCGCACAAGGTCCGCGCCTGTGAGCTGGCGCTCGAGGCCGGCGTGGATTTCGTGAAGACCTCCACCGGCTTCGGCCCCGGCGGCGCCACCGTGGCCGACGTCGCCCTCCTGCGCGCCACCGTCGGCGACCGCGCCGGCGTCAAGGCCTCCGGCGGCATCCGCACCCTGGCCCAGGCCCAGGCCCTGCTCGCCGCCGGCGCCTCCCGCCTCGGCACCAGCCACACCGCCGCTATCCTGGCCGAACTGCCCCGGCCCTAACCGCCTATCGGGCGGTCACCCCTCGGCGCCGCTGCCATCCCAGCCCCAGCAACCCCAGCAGTCCGGTCGCCAGCAGCGCCCCCGTCGCCGGTTCCGGCACCGCCGCCTGCTGGGTCACGTCGCTGATGTCCAGCACCGCTTTGTTGTTGCTGAACGAATTGCCGGTGAGGCCTTGAAAGTTGAGCGCCTCCAGCGGCACCGCATTCGGCGGGTAGCTGACATCGTTGGCCAGGGTGAAGCCGTCGGTGGTGGCGGCGTTGACGTCGGCGAAGGTGACCAGCAGCGGCTGCGCCGTGGCGGTGGCGGCGGTGACGTACAACCCAACGAAGCCACCGGAGGAGATGTTGCTCAGCCCGCCGCTCGCGGTCTCGATGGAAAACACAATCGTGAACTGCGACAGCGTGTTGGTGTTGTTGATGAAGTTGGTGAACGAGCCGACCACCGTTTGGCTGAAGTTGTCGGGCGCGAGGTTCGAGGAATTGAACGTGAACCCGGCCGTCCCGATCGGCGCTGTGAACGTGTCCAGCGCCACCACCAGCGGCGAGGTCGCCGTGGCGCCGCTGCAGGCGGCGTTGTTGTAGCAGGCCAAGCTGACCGTGAGCGAGTCGCCCGCCAGCGTATTCGCCCGCGCCGCGGCCGCCACCGCCAGCACCAACCCGCCGATCGCCAGCGCCGACCGCCGCCTTGCCCTGAGCCAGTTCCGTTTCCGCATGTTCTTCCACACCCTCCCGCTCCGCGCGCACCGGCGCGGGGCGCTAATAGCCAAATGGCACTGCGCGCCAATGGCGCTCGGCCCGGGCGGAAACGGGGAAGCGGAGGGGACCGCACCGAGGCGCGACTGGCAGATAGACTCCCGAAGCCAACGATGCAAGTGCAGGGCCATCCCGCGCCGCTGATAATCCTCCACTTAGGCCGCGCCGCCGCCGCCGCGCAGGAGCCTGGCTTCCGCAAATGCGCAAACCGTTGCGCCCTCACTGCATTGTCGTGGTGCCGTAGAACACCACCAGGCCGACGTTCAAATCCGCCGCCCCGGTCATGTCGGGTGGGGCGTCATAGTCGGTGTAGAAACTGAAGCCCTCGTGCCCGGCGCCGCCCTGGTCCACGATCAGGCCGCCGTACAGTTGCAGCGCGCGCGCCAGCGCGATGACCGCGGTCGAGTGCGTGGCCGGGTCGAGTTGCGTCCAATCCCCCGTCCAGGCCAGCACGCCCCCCTCGCACAGCACCGCCTGCGGCAGGGCATTGAAGCCATCGCCCGATTTGCCGGTGGGGAAGGCGTCGCAGGTGGCGCTGTTGATCAAGTCGGGCGAGCCCACCAGCAGCACGGTGTGGTTGAGGCAGGTGGCGCAGTCCAGCTCGCCCGGCATGATGTCGCCCGCCCCCGCCACCAGCCCCGCCGCCGTGGCCCCGCCCAGGTTGGGCGCCGAGGTCGCCAGGTTGCCGCTGAAGACGCCGCGCACGCCGCACACCGTCTCCCCCGCCCCCCCGCACAGCCCGCTGCCATAGCCATTCACCCCGAAATTGATGGGCTGGCCTTGGCTGTTCACGTAGAGCTGGTCCATCTCGTAGAAATTGCCGGTGGTGTCGTCAATGATGAAGTCCTTGCCGTCGTAGGAGCCGAAGCAACCGGTGGCGCCGAATTGCGCCGGCGGCAGCCAGCCGCAGGAGGGCGTCCAAACATCTCCGGGCGGGTTGGGCACGCTGGCGCTGTCGTGCCGCCAGCCCGGGCCGTAGTTGAAGTCGTTGAAGCCGGTGCTGCCGTAGCTGTCGTTGGTGTGCTGCACCGGCATGGCAAAGCCTGCCTGGTTGGTATTGAGATCGGGCGGTGCCCAGCCCGCCGTCAGCGTGGCCAGGTCGCGGCCGCTGCCCCAGCGTGGGTTGGCGCCGGCATAGAGCCACGCCGCCGCCGGACTGGTGAAGAAGCACCCCGGGCACGCCGTCGCCGTCGGCGGCGCCTCCACCGTCAGCACCCGCACGCTGCCCAGGCCGCTGACCCCGTTGGCGTCGGTGGCGGTCACGGTATACTGCCCCGGCGCCGCCGCCGTGAACACCCCGCTGGCCGCGTCTACCTCGCCGCCGTTGGTCGCCGTCCAGCTCAGCGTGGCCGGCACGCTGCCGTCGGCATAGTGGGCGGTCAGCGTCGCCGTCTCGCCCGCCAGCAGCACCAGCCCCGGCGGCGCGACCGTCAGCGCCGCCGCCGCCGCAATGCTGACCGTCGCGCTGGCCTGGGCGCCGTGGCTGTCGGTGGCGGTGACCGCGAAGTTGCCCGCCGCGCTGGCGGTGAAGACGCCGCCGGAGGTGATGCTCCCCCCGCCGCTGGCGGCCCAGCTCACGCCGCTGGGGGTGCTGCCGTCGGAATAGGTGGCGGCGAAGGTCTGGCTCTGGCCCACCGTCAGCGCGGCGCTGGCCGGCGCCACGCCCAATGTCGGCGCCGCCGCGATGCTGACCGTCGCGCTGGCCTGGGCGCCGTGGCTGTCGGTGGCGGTGACCGCGAAGTTGCCCGCCGCGCTGGCGGTGAAGACGCCGCCCGAGGTGATCGTCCCCCCGCCGCTGGCGGCCCAGCTCACGCCGCTGGGGGTGCTGCCGTCGGAATAGGTGGCGGCGAAGGTCTGGCTCTGGCCCACCGTCAGCGCGGCGCTGGCCGGCGCCACGCCCAATGTCGGCGCCGCCGCGATGCTGACCGTCGCGCTGGCCTGGGCGCCGTGGCTGTCGGTGGCGGTGACCGCGAAGTTGCCCGCCGCGCTGGCGGTGAAGACGCCGCCCGAGGTGATCGTCCCCCCGCCGCTGGCGGCCCAGCTCACGCCGCTGGGGGTGCTGCCGTCGGAATAGGTGGCGGCGAAGGTCTGGCTCTGGCCCACCGTCAGCGCGGCGCTGGCCGGCGCCACCCCCAGCGCCGGCGGCGGTGGCGCCGACGCCGGTGTGTAGGTGAACACCGCGCTCCACAGGTCGGGGTTGCTGTAGTTCGACGACTCGATGCGCAGGTCGTAGCTGGCGCCGGCGCTGAGATTTGTCAGCGTGGCGGTGTGCTGCGTCAAGAGTTTCCAGACGGCGTAATGCAGCGCCCCGCCGCCGCTGTGCAGCGCATACCAGACCTGCGTGTTCAGCGCCGCGCTGGTCGCCCAGCTCAGCGTCAGCGTGCTGGGGTCGGGGCTGGCCAGGGTCGGCAGCGGCAGCGTGCCCGTCCCGGTGGTGGTCGGCAGGGAACTGGCGGCCGCCGCCACCGCCACCCCGGCGCTGGCCTGCTGCCCCAGCCCGTCGCTGGCGCTCACGCGGAAGCTGCCCACCGCGCTGGCGATGTAAACGCCCGCCGCCGTGATCGTGCCCCCGCCGCTGGCGCTCCAAGTGATCGCGCTCGGCGTCGAGCCGTCCGAATAGCTGGCCACGAACGTCTGGCTCTGCCCCACCTGCAGGCTGACGCTGGGCGGGCTGATGCCCAGGCTGACCACCGGTGGCGGCCCGCCGCCGGTGGTGAAGGAAAACACCGCGCTCCACAGGTCCGGATTGCTGTAGTTCGACGATTCGATCCGCAGATCGTAGCTCGTACCCCCCGCCAAGCCGGACAGCGTGGCGCTGTGCGCCGTCACCAGCTTCCAGTTGGCATAGTGCTGGCTCAGGCTGGCGCCGTGCACCCCGTACCAGACCTGGGTGTTCAAGCCCGCCGCCGTGCTCCAGCTCAGCGCCACCGAGGTCGCGCTCGGGCTGGACACGCTCGGCTGCGGCAGCGTCCCCGTCCCCTGCGCCGCCGCCCACCCCCCGGCCGCTCCCAGCGCGACTAGTCCCGTCCACGCCGCCCGCCAGCGCGCGCCCCGCAGCATTGCCATTTTCGCCTCGATTGCTGGATGCGTATCCAGAGAGGCTGGCCAGTGCTGGAGATGCCCGCCAAAAGGCGAGTTGCGCGCTGCCCCCGGCCCCACGCCGCCCTCGGTATGCTATGGTGAAAAGCAAGAGCGGGAGTAGTTCAGTGGTAGAACGCCAGCTTCCCAAGCTGGATGTCGCCGGTTCGATCCCGGTCTCCCGCTCCAGCTAGCCCTCGCCCACCAGCCGCGCCAGGCGGCGGTCCAGCGTCCACAACGGCATAGCCGCGGCCAGAGCCGCCGCTGCCAGGTGCACGTCCACCCAGCCCACCCCCTGGCCCCGCCAACCCCGCCGCTCCACCACCTCCAGGACCAGCCCGTCATCCAGCCGCGGGACGGCGGGGAGGTGCTGCAACAGGGCCAGGGTTCGCCTCCGGTCCGGCAACCGCCCGCACGCCAATTCCCCCACCACCATCGCGTGCGTGGCCACTTCGCCGGCCAGCAGCTTGGCCGCCAGCTCGGGGTTGCCCAGGCGAAAATGCTCCACCCACACCGAGGTGTCCACCAGGGTCACGGCCGCCGCCGCCGCGGCGGCCTCATCTTGGGCGCGCTGCCGCCCAGCGCCGCCAGCTCTCGCGCCGCCTCGCGCGCGATCAGCGCCTCCAGCCCGCGGTGGATGAGCGCCGTCTTCTCCCGGATGCCGGTCAGCCGCCGCGCCTCCTCGATCAGCTCCGCGTTCAAGTTGAGCGTGGTTCTCGTATGCATGCATCTGCATTATAGATGCAGAGCAAGACGCGGCGACGACCGAGTGGTCTCGGGGCAGACCAGTTCGAGGTCGAGGAGCGGGGTTGCCTACCGGGTCCCGCTCGCGGGGGTCGCGCCGCTTTGCCTGCTGGCAAAACCGGCGCGAAAGGCTGCGAAATTCCGCAGGGCGGCCCGCCCCCGGGAAGCGAATTCGGCGCGGCCCCAGCGAGGCGCAGCGCCGACTCGGGGCCATGGGGCCCCCGAGTCGGCGCGAGCAAAAGCGGGACGCGCGCCGCAGGCGCGCTGGGGCCCGCGCCCACCAATTCGTCGCCGGCAAGCAACGCCTCGCCTGCCGAGCCGCCTCGACCGTCTCAGGGCGGCCGAGGGGGCCGCGGCCAACGGGAGCGGGCGGGGGCGCAGCCCCCGATCAAGGGAGGCGCAAGCCTCTCCCCGCCCCCCGCCCCCGTGCCAAACTAGGCAACTTCCCCACCCCCGGCTTCCCCCGGCCCCGGCGCTATAATCGAGGGAAGCAGTTCCACTCTGGCTGGAGGAGGCCGTTTGCGCGCCCTACGCACCACCCTGATCGTGCTCGCCGGGTTGTTGCTGGCGCCCCTTGCCCCGGCCCAGTCGCTCGACGCCTTCGTCGGCCTCAATGCCCTGACCGCCAGCCAGGCGGTGCAGAATATCCCCCGCCTGGGCGGCGGCCTCTTCCCCAGCGCCGGCGTCAATCTGTTCTTGGGCGCGGTGGGCGTGGGCGGCGAGGTGGCCTTCCGCGCCACCCCCAACAGTTCCAGCCTGCGGCCGATCTACTACGATTTCAACCTGCTGCTCGACCCCTTCCACATCAGCCGCTCCATCGTGCCCGAACTGATGGTCGGCCTCGGGGCCCAGACCGTGCGCAGCTACCAGGGCCTGGCGCAGTGCAGCGGCCTGGGGGGATGCGCCAGCTATGCCAGCAGCCATCTCTCCGCCCACCTCGGGCTGGCGTTCAAGGTGTATCTGACCGAACATATCTTCTTGCGCCCGGAGGCGCATTTCTACTTCATCCGCAACAACCAGCAATTCCAGGCCTCGAGCGCCGAGCGCTTTGGCGTTTCCCTGGGCTACACCCTGGGCGGGGGCTAGCGCAACCGATGGGCGCCCGGGACCGTCTCATATGCTTCTAGCAGAACAGGAGAACGCGTGAAAATCTTCCGTTGGGTAGTCCTGGCCGCGGTTTGCCTGACCTGGACCAGCTTCTCGCTCGGGCAATCGGTGGATGCCTTTTTCGGCTTCAATGCCCTCGTCACCAAGGCCGGGCCGAGCGGCGTGCCCAAGCTGGGCGGCGGCCTCTACCCCAATGTGGGCGGCGACCTGATCTTCCTGCCCCACGGCCTCGGCATCGGCGCCCAGGTGGCCTGGCGCGGCAGCATGACGAGCTACAATGTGCGCCCCGTCTTCTACACCTTCAACCTGGTCTGGGAGCCGGTGGCCCCGGGCTTCTCGGTGCGGCCCGACATCGCCGTCGGCTTTGGCGCCGAGAACCTGCGCATCTACACGGGCGCGCTGAACTGCGGCTACTTCGGCTGCAACAACCACTCCAGCTCCAACCATCTCGTGCTGCACGCCGGCTTCGGCCTCAAGGTCTACCTCTCCGATCATATCTTCCTGCGTCCGTCGGTGGACTACTACAACATCCACAACAACGTCGAGTTCGCCGTGCCCAACGCCTGGCAGGTGGGCGTCTCCATCGGCTACACCCTGGGGCCCAGTTCCTAGCCCGCGTTTCTCGCCGCGGCGTGGCGCTTGACACAGCTCTGCTTTGGCGGGAGCATCACATATCGAGGTCGCTATGGTAAGCAAGCAGTGCGTGGCCTGCGGCGAATACTTCGTCGGCGAGCTGAACGGCGACTACTCCTGCCCCGTCTGCCGCCAAGCGGGCGTCTCGCAGCGGCTGCGGCCGCTGGCCACGCTCGACGATCTCGGCCGCGGCGATGCTCCCCGCGCCGCGGGCGCCCCCGGCGCCACCAAGGGGCAGGCCGCCTAGCCGCCGCCTAGCCCATGCCCGCGCTCATTTGTGACCTGCGGCCGCAAGCGGCCGAGCTGGCCGCCGAGTATGGCCAACTGTGCGAAGCCGGCGAGGCGCTGGCGCTGTTCTGGCCCTGCGCCGCCCTCTACCCGCCCGCCGATTGGGCGGCGGTGCGCCACCCCGGCGAACTGGCCGCCGCCTGGGAAGACGAGCGCATCGCCCTGCTGGCCACGGAGGGTCCCGGCCTGCCGCCTTGGCTGCTGCTGGAAGACTTCCACCGCCTGCTGCTGATCAGCCCCGCTTCCGCCCCCGCCGCCCTCGGTCCGGAGGAGCGCCGCCTGCTGGACGCCCTCTTCGCCGCCGGCGCCGAAGCCGTCGAACTGCTGCCCCCGGCCGCCGCCCGCGATTTGGCCCAAAGCTGGTGCAGCGGCCGCCGCGCCGGCGCCCTCGTCCTCACCCCCTGACCCCGCCCGCGCCCGGCAGGCGTGAGCCTCAGCGCCCGCCCTGGGGGTCGGCATGCACCACCGCCGGCGGCAGCGGCACCGGCGGCAGCCCCATCAGCACCCGATACTCCGGCCGCATCCGCAGCGGGGCAAACTGCGGGTCGGTCAGCGACTTCTTGATGTCGCGATAGTGCTGCTCATAGGCTTGCCGGAACTGGTGCAGCGCGTCGTCCAGCATCCCCATCGAGCAGAACAGCCGCGACAGGTCGTAGTGAAACCGCGGCGTATCGCTGCCGGCCGGGTCGGCCACCAGGGTGCCGTTGCCGGTGGCGGGAAACAGCGAGTTCGGATCAATCTCGATGGCATGGCGGTAGGCCGCCAGCGCCGGCTGAAAGTGCTTCTGGGAGAACTCGGCGCCGCCCAGATTGACGTAGTAGGTGGCCTTGGTGTTGTCCAGCCGCAGCGCCTTGCTGAACTGCTTGGCGGCAGCCTTGTACTTGCGCCGCATGTAGTACACCGTGCCCAGGTTGTTCACATAGGTGGCGCTGTGGCGGTCGCGCTTGATCGCATTCTTGTAGTTCTTCTCCGCCTGCCCGAGGTTGTTGGTCTGTTGGTCGGCGATCGCCAGCCGGTTGTAGATGCTGGCGTCGGCCTGGTGGTGTTTGATGGCGTCCTGGAGCAGGCGGATCGCCGCCGCGTAGTCGCGCCGGGCCAGGAAGATGTCGGCGCGCTCGCCCACCGTCAGCAGCGGGGTGGGGCGGGCGTCGTTGGAGGAATAGGCCGGGATTTGCGCGCCCAAGCCCGGGCCCCATCCCACCAGCAGGCCCAGGGCGAGGGTACTCCCCAGGGCAGTGCGCTTGTGCAGCTTCATCGCAGGCCTCCTGCGAACCGAATTCTGCCCCTAGTATCCTCTCCCATGGGAGCTATTTCAAGCGGACGCGGCCGCGCCCGGCCTCAGCCCCCGCCCCCGCCCCGACCGCCGCCGCCGCCGCCCAGGGCGTGGAAGATTCGCCCCAAGAAGCCCCGCTTCTTCGGCTTGGGCGGCGGCGCCGGAGCAGGTTTGGCCAATAATCTTGGCGCCGGCGGCGGCGGCGCCTCCAACCGGGGCGCCGGGCGGGGCGGCGGCGGCGGCGCCGGATTGCCCAGGTGCAGCAGCCGCAGCGTGCCGGCGATCACCCCCCGCGGCACCAGCTCGGTCGGGTGCAGGTGGCACATCTCCGTCGGCTGCGTCCCCTCCAGATAGTAGTCGGTCTCCACCTGCGCCACCGGGCACAGCGGCGTGGCCACTTGCCGCGACTCGGTGTCGATCTTTACCCCCACCACCCCCGGCGGCGGCGTGAACGGCTGCACGTTCTGGTAGCTCGGCAGCGCCACCGCCTCTTTCATGAATTCCGTCCAGATGGGCAGCGCCGCGTGCGCGCCTTCGATATTGAGGTTCTGGTAGTTGTCCAGCCCCACCCACACCACGCACAGCAGGTTGCTGGTGAAGCCCGCGAACCAGGCGTCGTGCGAGCTGCCGGTCTTGCCCGCCGCCGGCGCGCTGAAGCCCGACTCCCGCACCCGCTCCGCCGTGCCCGCGTCCATCACCGACTCCATCAGGTTGGTGGTCAGAAACGCCACCCGCGGGTCCAGCACCGCTTGCGGCTGCGGGTCCTGCCGGTAGATGCTCTGCCCGTTGGCGTCCTGCACCGAATACACCAGCCGCGGCGCCAGCCGCACCCCGGCGTTGGCGAACACGGTGTAGGCCGAGGTCATCTGCAGCGGCGTGGCGGTGTAGGTCCCGATCGCCTCCGACGGCGTCGGCTGCGCGTTGACGATGCCGGCCGCGTGCGCCAGGTCGGTCACCGCCTGCAGCCCCACCTCCTCCGCCAGCGAGATGGTGGCGTTGTTGAGCGAGTGCTCCAGCGCGGTGCGCAGCGTCACCTGGCCGTAGTATTTGTTCTCGAAGTTGGCGGGCTGATAGCCGCCCTCGAAGGTGGTGGGCTCGTCCATCAGGGTCGAAGTCTGGGTGATGGGGGTGAGGTTGCTCAGCAGCCCGGTCTCCAGCGCGGTGGCGTAGACAAACGGCTTGAAGATGCTCCCCGTGGGCCGCTCCGCCAGGGCGTGGTCGAGCTGGCTTTGCGCATAGTTGCGTCCCCCCACCAGCGCCAGCACCGCCCCGGTGTGCGGGTCCATCGCCACCAGCGCCACCTGCGCCCGCGGCAGCGGCTTGCCTCCCCGCCGCCGCCGCCGCAGCCCCGCCAGCTCCTGGTCCACCCCCTTCATCCCCAGCGCCACCGCCCGTGCCGCCGCCGCCTGCAGGTCCGGGTCCAGGGTCGAGTAGATGCGGTAGCTGTGGGTGGTGAGTTGGTGGTCGCTGATCTGGTCGCTCAGCCGGTCGCGCACCAAATCCACAAAATAGGGGGCGTCGCTGGCGTCGTCGTTGGCCGCCGTCACCCCCAGCGGCGCCGCCATCGCCACCGTCCGCTGCGCCGCTGTGATCCCTCCGGCTTGGTACATCGCCTCCAGCACCTGGTTGCGCCGCCGCACCGCCCGCCCCGGATGCCGGTAGGGCGAGTCCGCGTTGGGCCCGTGGATCATGCCCGCCAAAAGCGCACACTCCGGCAGCGTGAGCTGCTGCACCGACTTGTCAAAGTAGGCGTCCGCCGCCTCGCCAAACCCGTGGATGCTGTAGCTGCCCCGCTGCCCCATGTAGAGCTGGTTGGCGTAGAGCTCGAAGATCTGCTCCTTGGTCAGCCGCTCCTCCAACTCCATCGCCACCAGCGTCTCGGTCAGCTTCCGCCGCCAGGTGCGCTGAAAGCCCAGCCCGAAAATGTTGCGCGCCGTCTGCATGGTGATGGTGCTGGCGCCCTGCTCCCGCCGTCCGCTGCGCACGTCGCGGTACACCGCCGCCGGCACCCGCCACCAGTTCACCGCCCCGTGGTGGAAAAAGTCCCGGTCCTCGATGTCCAGCACCGCATGGATCAGCGTGGGCGGCAGGTCCTGGTAGTGCACCAGCTTGCGCTTCTCCCGCTTGGCGTTGAACAGCGAGGTCACCAGCTCCGGCTCCAGGTCGTAGCTGGCCAGCGCCGACTGGTCGAGGCTGTCGGTGATGCTGCTCACCGCCCCGTTGGCGAACTGCACCTGCACCGGCAGCCGGGCGTGGTAGGCCTCCGGCCCCGGCTGGATGGCGATCAAGTCGCCGGCGGTGGTATACCGTCCCACCGGCGAGGCCTGGTCCTGCGCGTACCCGGCCTGCTGCAGCCAGTTCACCAGCTCCGCCGGCGTCAGCCCCTCCCCCACCGCCACCGTCCGCGGCGCCGCAAACAGCAGCGAGGTCTGGCTGAAAATGGGCGAGGCCAGCCGCGCGTCAATCACCTGCGCGTAAACGTCGTAATAGTGGATGAAGCCCACCCCGCCCGCCACAAATCCGGCCAGCAGCAGCGTCAGCAGCACCCGCCCCAGCGGATGCGCCAGCCATCGTATCCAGGGTCGCGTTGTGATGGTCAGCCGCACCGTCCGCCTCGCTCCCCCACGCGTGGTGTCCCAACATCTTCAGGATACCGCATGCCCACTACGCGCATCCAACCCTCATGGTCTCGACCCGCGACCTGCTGCGCGCCTGGGCCGCCCTGCTGCGCGGCCGCCAACCCGCCCTCTCCATCGAGATCACCAAAGAGTGCCCCCTGCGCTGTCCCGGCTGCTACGCTTTTGCCGCCGACCATGTTGGACGCGGCCGCGACCTCAAGCAACTGCATGATCTTCGCGGCCAGGCCCTGGTCGACGGGGTGACCGCGCTGGTCCGCCGCCAGCGCCCGCTGCACGTCTCCCTGGTCGGCGGCGACCCCCTCGTCCGCTACCGCGAGTTGGAGCTGCTGGTGCCCCGCCTGCTCGCCCTCGGCACCTTTGTCCAGATCGTCACCAGCGCCTTCCGCCCCCTGCCCCCCGCCTGGGCCGGCCTCGACCGCTTCGAGCTGGTGGTCTCGGTGGACGGCCTCGCCCCCGACCACGACCGCCGCCGTCAACCCGCCACCTACCCCCGCATCCTGCAGCATATCCAAGGCCACCAGGTGGTCATCCACTGCACCATCACCGCCCCCATGGCCCGCCCCGGCTACCTGGAAGAGTTCGTCCAGTTTTGGTCGGCCAACCCCAACGTCAAGAAAATCTGGATGAGCATCTTCACCCCCCAGCGCGGCGACGCCTTGGCCGAGATCCCCACCCCCGCCCAGCGCGCCCGCATCCTCGCCGACCTGGGCCACCTGCCCGGGCGCTACCCCAAGCTCGACCTGCCGCGCGGCCTGGTGGCGATGTTCGCCCGCCCCCCCGCCTCGCCCCGCGCCTGCGTCTTTGCCCGCGCCACCGCGGTCGTCTCCGCCGACCTGCGCACCGCCATCGTGCCCTGCCAGTTCGGCGGCGATCCCGACTGTTCCCGCTGCGGCTGCTTCGCCTCCATGGGCCTGGCCGCGGTCGCCGAGCACCGCCTGGTCGGCGGCCTCACCGCCGGCCACGTCTTCCGCGCCTCCGCCAATTTCGGCGAGCAGGTCGCCCGCTGGCTGCCCGCGCGCAAGCCTCCGCCCGCCGCTTAGGCCCGCGCCGCCCCCACCGCCGCCGCCACCTCGGTAGCCGCCACCTCCCGCACCGTCTTGCTGGCCCGATCCACCAGCTCGACGATGCCCTGCGCCGCCTTCTTGCCCACCGTGATGCGGGTCGGGATGCCCACCAAATCCGCGTCCTTGAACTTCACCCCCGGCCGCTCGTCGCGGTCGTCCAGCAGCACGTCCCGCCCCTGCCCCCGCAGCTCGTCATAGAGCTGCTGGCTGACCGCGGCCACGGCCGCGTCGCCCAGGTTGGTGGGGGTGATCACCACCTCGTACGGCGCGATCGCCGCCGGCAGCCAAAACCCGTCCTGGTCGTGGTTCTGCTCGATGGCGGCGGTGAGGATGCGCTCCATGCCGATGCCATACGAGCCCATGATCGGCACCACCTCCCCGCCTTGGGCGTCGAGCACCCGCACCCCCAGCCCCAGGCTGTACTTGCGCCCCAGCTTGAAGATGTGCCCCACCTCGATCGCCTGCGACACCCGCAGCGCCTGGCCGCAGGTTGGGCAGCCGTCGCCGCTGCGCACGTTGCGCACATCCACCCATTCCGGCTGGAAATGCACCTCCGGAGTGACGTGGCGCAGGTGGTAGCCCTCCTGGTTGGCGCCCACCGTCAAGTTCGACCGCCCCTGCAGCGCCGCGTCGGCCAGCACCCGCCCCGGCTGCTTCAGCTGCAGCGGCCCCACCGAGCCCGGCGGCGTGCCGGTGAAGGCCACGATCTCTTCCGCATGCGCCGGCCGGAACTCCTTGCCGCCGAAGGCGGTCTGCAGCTTGGCCTCGCTGGCCTCGTCGTCGCCCCGCACCAGCACCAGCACCGGCTGCCCCTCGACCATATACACCAGCGACTTCGCCAGCCGCCCCGGCGCCTCGCCGGTGAAGGCCGCCAGCTCGGCGATGGTGCGCGCGTTGGGGGTCGCGAAGCGCTCCGGCTCCCCCGCCGCCGGCGGGTCCACCACCGCCGTCGGCCTGCCCGCCGCCTTCTCCAGGTTGGCGGCGTAGCCGCAGCCCGCGCACATCGCCACCATGTCCTCGCCCGCCTCGCCCAGCACCATGAACTCCTGCGACTGCGAGCCTCCCATCGCCCCCGAGTGCGCCTCCACCGCCACGTAGCGCAGCCCGCAGCGGTCAAAGATGCGCCGATACACCCGGTCGTGCTTCTGGTAGCTGACGTCCAGCCCGGCCTCGTCCACATCGAAGCTGTAGGCGTCCTTCATAATGAACTCCCGCACCCGCAGCAGCCCCGAGCGCGGCCGCGGCTCGTCGCGGAACTTGGTCTGGATCTGGTACCAGATCTGCGGCAATTGCTTGTAGCTGCGCAGCTCCTTGCTGGCGATGGCGGCCATCACCTCTTCTTCGGTCATCCCCAGGCACAGGTCGCGCTGGAAGCGGTCCTTCAGCCGAAACAGATTGCTGCCCATCAGCTCCCAGCGCCCGCTCGCCTGCCACACCTCGGCCGGATGCAGCGCCGGCAGGTGGAACTCCTGCCCGATGGTGTCCATCTCCTCCCGCACGATCGCCTGGATCTTCAGCAGCGACCGCCACGCCAGCGGCAGGTAGTCGTAAATGCCGGCTGCGAGCTGGCGGATGTAGCCCGCCCGCAGCAGGAAAATGTGGCTGGCGACCTCGGCGTCGGCCGGCGCCTCGCGCAGCGTCGGAATGAAGGCCTGGGACCATCGCATAGAGAAAAATGGTAGCAGATGCCCGCTCGCGCCCCCAGAGGAGGCTGTGGCACAGCCCATCTTGGCTGTGCAAGCCTCCCTGGGCGAAGGCCCATGCAACGCCCCCGCCCTCCCGCCCGCTCTAAGCCAACAACCGGAGGATCCAGCCATGCAGGCGGTGGTGTTCCATGGGGTGGGCGACATTCGCCTCGACGATGTGCCCGAACCGAAGATGCGCGAGCAAACCGATGCCATCGTGCGCATCACCGCCAGCGCCATCTGCGGCACCGACCTGCACATGGTGCGCGGCAGCATGGGCGGCATGCAGCCCGGCACCATCCTGGGCCACGAGGGCGTGGGCGTGGTGGAGGCGGTGGGGCGCGGGGTGCGCAATCTCAAGCCCGGCGACCGCGTGGTGATCCCTTCCTCCATCGCCTGCGGCGACTGCGTCTATTGCCGCGCCGGCTACTACTCCCAGTGCGACCGCGCCAACCCCAACGGCCCCCTGGCCGGCGCCGCCTTTTTCGGCGGCCCCAAGTCCAGCGGCCCCTTCGACGGCCTGCAGGCCGAGCGCGCCCGCATCCCCTTCGCCCACGTCGGCCCGGTGAAGCTGCCCGATGAGATTACCGACGACCAGGCCATCCTGCTCAGCGACATGTTTCCCACCGGTTACTTCGCCGCCGAGCTGGCCGAGGTGCGCCCCGGCCGCTCGCTGGCGGTCTTCGGCTGCGGCCCCGTGGGCCAGTTCGCCATCGCCAGCGCCAAGCTGCTCGACGTCGGCCGCGTGCTGGCGGTGGACTGCGTTCCCTCGCGCCTCGCCCTGGCGCGCGAGCAGGGCGCCGAGGTCATTGACTTCAGCCGCGAGGACCCGGTGCAGGCCATTCGCGACCTCACCGGCGGCGCCGGCGTGGACCGCGCCATTGACGCCGTCGGCGTGGACGCCACCCGCGCCCAGAAGGGCCCCGCCGCCGCCACCACCCAGCAGCGCCGCCAATTCGAGCAGGAACAGCAGGAGCTGGGCGAGGAGCGCCGCGAGGGCGCCTGGGCCCCCGGCGACAGCCCCTCCCAGGCCCTCGCCTGGGTGGTGCAGGCGCTGGCCAAGGCCGGCACCCTCAGCATCGTCGGCGTCTACCCCGAACTCGCCCAGCACTTTCCCATCGGCCTGGCCCTGAACCACAACCTCACCCTGCGCATGGGCGGCTGCAACCACCGCAAATACCTGCCCAAGCTCATCCGCCTGGTCGCCAGCGGCGTCATCCACCCGGAAAAGCTCCTCACCCAGCGCGAAACCTTCCCCGACGCGATCGAGGCCTACCGCGCCTTCGACCAGCACAAGCCCGGCTGGCTCAAGGTCGAGCTCAAGCCCGCCCCCGCCCGCCGCGCCGCCTAAACCGCCGCCAGCGCGCCCGCAATCGCTGTCAGCCTGCTAAAATGGTGTCCAACCCGAGCCGACGTAGCTCAGTTGGTAGAGCGGCTGATTCGTAATCAGCAGGTCCGCGGTTCAATCCCGCGCGTCGGCTCCAGCCCTCCCGGCGCGGAGGCGCGCGCTCGTCCATGCCCGGCCCGCAAGGCGCCGGGCAGGAGATCGGGAGGCCAGCGGAGCCAGAATCGGCGCTTGGCGGACTCCATCAAGGTCTGGATCGAAATCGCCCAGTTCGCCGCCTACCTGGCGGCGGGCGCATCCGCAGTCGGGGCCATGTGCGCCTATCGCCGCAACGCGCGGCTGGAACGCGCGAAATGGGCGGTTTCCCTCTACGAAAAATTCTACGAGGGCGCGAATTACAAAGCGGTGCGCGACCTCCTTGACTGCGCCGAAACGGGAGCAGGAGCCGAGGACATAGCGAGACTGGTCGAGGCGGAGCCCTCGGGGTTCACCGACTAGTTGAATTTCTTTGAACTCGTGGCCTACCTGGTCCGGAGCACGCAGATGGAGCGCCGCGACGCATTGAGTCTTTTCCAGTACTACCTCGAGTGCCTGGCGCGCCACAACCCAGTCCGAGCGTATATTGAGGATCAGGCCAAGGGTTTCGAGAAGCTGTCCTGGCTCCTGCATGAAATCGAGAACTGAGAGGGGCCGCGCGCCCCGCCATATATTCTTTTACGGCACCCTTTTGCCTGGGCAGGCGCCGCCGGAGATCCGCCCGGCGCTGGAGGAACTGCGCCCTCTGGGTGCCGCAGTCCTGCGCGGAGCGCGCCTCTTCGACCTGGGCGATTTCCCGGGCGCGATAGCCGAACCCTCCGGGCCCGACCTGCGCGGCCAAATATTCCGTCTCCCGCCACAGCCTGAGGAACTGCTGCGGCGGCTGGACGAATACGAGGGCTACGACCCCGCCCGCGCCGCGCAAAGCCTTTTCGTGCGCCATGCGCACCGCGTAAGCCTGCCCCGTGGGCGCAGCGTCAACGCCTGGGTCTATTTCTACAACCGCAGCCCCAGCGCCGCCGGTGTCCTTGCCAAAGGGAGCTACCGCAGCAGGCGCGTCGCCGCCGCTCGCGCTCAGAGAGCGGCCGAACCCGCCTAATGCCGCGAGGCGTCGGCCTTGGCGCCCTGCACCGCCCCGAACTTCGCCAGCACCGGCTGGATGGCGGCGGCGTCGCCCACCGCCACGATCTGCAGCGTCGCCGGGTCGAGGTACTTTTGCGCCGCCCGCTGCACCTCGGCGGCGGTGACCGCCTGGATCCGGGCGGGGAAGCGGTCCCAATAGTCGGCCGGCAGGTGGTAGAGGGCCGAGACCAGCCAGTCGCCCAGCACCGCGTCCGGCTGCTCCAGCGACAGCGCCTGCCGCACCACGATGGCGCGTTCGGCGCGCCGCAGCTCCGCCGCCGGCACCGGCTCGATGCGGAGGCGCTCCACCTCGCCCAGCAGCGCCCCCAGCGCCTGCCCGGTCACGGCGGTGCGGAAATCCCCCAGCGCCACCCAGATCCCGCGGAACTCCGGCGCCGAGACCTGCGCCCCCACGTCGTAGGCCAGGCTCTGCTGGCTGCGCAGGTCGTTGAACAGCCGCCCCTGCGGCACCGCCCCCAGCACCTGGCTGAGCACCTGCAGCGCCAGATAGTCGGCGCTGGTGCGGCGCACCGCCAGGTTGCCCAGCATCATCGTGGTCTGCACCGAGCCCGGGCGGTCGATCAGAAAAATGCGCCGCGCCCTCGGCGCCGTGGGCTCGGGCGCCGGCGCCAGGCTCAGCTTCGAGCGGCGCCAGCCCCCCAGCCGCTTGTGGATCTCCGTCAGCAGCGCCGCCGGCTGCACATCCCCGGCGATCGCCAGGATGGCGTTCTGCGGCACATAGCGCTGCTGGTGCCACCCGTAAAACTGGTCGGGGTTGAACTGCCGCAGCGCCGCCGGCGTGGTGGTGCTCACCGCCGCCGGATAGGTGCCATAGAGCGCCGCCCGCAGCCGCTCCAGCCCCAGAAACTGCGGGTCGGCCTGCTGCTGGCTGAGCTGCGCCACCGCCTGCTTCTCGAGCTGCCCCCACTCGCTCGGCGGAAAACTGGGATGCAGCAGCATGTCGCTGGCAATGGCAAACCACTGCGCAAAGTTGCTCGACAGCCCCGAGGCGTTGAGCGTCGCCAGCCGGCTGCCGTAGCCGGAGGAGAACGTGGCGTGCGCGCCCAAGTCGGCGAGCTGGCCAGCGAGTTGGTCGGCGCTGTGCCCAATCGTCCCCAGGTTCATCATCTCCGCCGTGAACACCGCCAGCCCCGGCTGCTGGGCGGGCTCGTCGAAGCCGCCCGCGCCGTGGATCTCCAGCGCCAAGTCCACCGTCGGCAGGCGGTGGTTCTCCAGGATCAGCACCGTCAGCCCGTTGGGCAGCACCGTCTCCACCGGCCGCGGCAGGGTGAACTGCAGCGGCGCGTGGTTGATCGGGATCGGCGCCGGCGCCGGCCCCTGCGCCCCCAGCGGCAAGCTCAGCACCAGCCCCAGCAGCAGTCTCCTTCTCACGGCTTCCCCCCCATGGCCGGGGCCGGCAGCGTGACCACCACGGTCCGGTTGTTGGCGGCGAAGTACTGTTTGGCGACGCGCTGCACCTCTTGCGGCGTCACCGCCCGGAAGCGGTCGTAGACGCTGTAGACCAGCTCCGGTTGGTGGAAGTAGACGGCGTAGGTGCCCATGGAGACGGCGCGGTCGAGCGTGCCCCGCAGGCTGGAGAGGATGTCGGTATAGTCCAGCATCACCGCCCGGTCCACCTCCGCCTGGCTGACCCCCGCGGCGGCCACCTGGGCCACGCCCTCTTCGATGCCCCGCTCCAGGTCGGCCATTTTCTTGCCCGGCCGCAGCATCGCCTCGATCTCGAACAGTCCCGGCCCCCGCATCTGCGTCGGGTTGGCGCTGACCGTGAGCGCCAGGTGCTGGTCTTGCACCAGCGTCCGGCTGAGCCGCGAGGCGCGCCCGCGGGTGAGGATGTCGCCCAGCACGTTGAGCGCGTACCAGTCGGGCGCGTTGCCGTCGGGGATGCGGTAGGCGAGGACGATCCGCGGCAGGCGCGCGAACGCATCGGTCACGGTCTGGCGCCGCTCCTGCCGCTGCGGCGGCTCCGACATGTCTACCGCCGGCGGCGCCGCCTGCGGCGGAATGTCGCCGAAGTATTGCTTCACCCGGGCCAGCGCCGCCCCCGGCTCGAAGTCCCCCACCAGCGTCAGCACGCAGTTGTTGGGGGCGTAGTAGGTCTTGAAGAAGGCCACCACATCCGCCAGCGAGGCGGCCTTCAGATCCGCCATCGAGCCCACCACCGGGTGCTGGTAGCCGAAAGTGTCGTAGGCGAGCTCGGCCACCAACTCGTCCGAGCGCCCGTAGGCGACGTTGTCGGTGCGCAGCCGCCGCTCCTCCTCCACCGCCTGGCGCTCGTCGTCGAGCTTGGCTTGGCTGATGCCCAGCGGCAGCGAGCGCATCCGGTCGGCCTCCAGGTAGAGCCCTAGATCCAGTTGGTTGGCGGGCAGGGTCTCGAAGTAGTTGGTGCGGTCCTGGTTGGTGGTGCCGTTCAGGTTGGCGCCGTAGGTCGAGATCAAGCGGAAGAACTCGCCCTTGGGCACCTGCGGCGTGCCCTCGTACATCAGGTGTTCGAACAGGTGGGCGAGGCCGGTGTGCCCGCGGCGCTCGTTGCGCGAGCCCACGTCGTAGGTCAGGCACAGCGAGACCGTGGGCGCGCTGCTGTCGGGCGAGAGGATCACCCGCAGTCCATTGGCCAACGTCGCCTGCTGCAGCGGCAGCCGGATGGTCGCCGCCGGCGGCGCTTGGGCAGCCAGGCCGGCGGCCAGTGCCACCACACCGCCTAGGCGCAGCAGGGAAGGCATGGGTTCGCTCCAGTGGCGAGTCTAGGGGGCGGCTCCGGGCTTGTCAACGCCCCCCTCCCGGCTGCCGAGCCCCCGCTGGCCGTTGCCTCCGCCACTTTCCGGCCACGGTGGCTCAGAACCCAGCCACGGTGGCACAGCCAGTCTTGGCAGTGCAAACCCAGCCCTACTGGCCACAGTGGCACAGCCAATCTTGGCTGTGCAAACCCAGCGCACAGCCAGTCTTGGCAGTGCGAGCCCAGCCCTACCGGCCACGGTGGCACAGCCAATCTTGGCTGTGCAAACCCAGCGCACAGCCAGGCTTGGCAGTGCGAGCCCAGCCCTACCGGCCACGGTGGCACAGCCAATCTTGGCAGTGCAAACCCAGCGCACAGCCAGGCTTGGCAGTGCAAACCCAGCCCTACTGGCCACAGTGGCACAGCCAATCTTGGCAGTGCAAACCCAGCGCACAGCCAGTCTTGGCAGTGCGAGCCCAGCCCTACTGGCCACGGTGGCACAGCCAATCTTGGCTGTGCAAACCCAGCGCACAGCCAGGCTTGGCAGTGCAAGCTCAGCCCTACCCCCCCCCCACCACGACGCCCCACCCTCTCGCGGCGACCTCCGAGTCGCCTCGGGCGAGGCGAGATCGAGACTCCCAGAAGCCAGGGTCCGGGGTGCCTACCCCCTCCCGCCTCCCGGGCCACCTCGACCCCCGGGCCCCCCGAGGAGGGGCGGCGCAATCCTCCACTGGGCACTTTTTCCTAGGGATTGCGCTTGCGGAGGCGTAGTATCGCCAAAGCGTCCGGTCACGTTGGGGCGAAGCCGTGGTGCGCGCGGCCTGGGTCCCCCCGCCCGGGCGGGGGGGGTTTCCACTGCGAGTACATCTTGTCAATCCCAGCCACCTGTCCTTCGGGGTAGCGGTGATCACCCCGCGCTGGCTCTACGTGCTCGCCGCGGCCACGCCCGCCGAGTACGGTGACCCCGCCATCACCGATGAGACCCTCACCGTGCTCGACGTCAACACCATCGGTGCCGGCGATGTGGTCGGCATTGGCATCCACACCGGCAACGCGCTGCGCGGCTACGAGCTGGGCCGGGCGGCGCGGGAGCGCGGCGCCTGGGTGGTATTCGGCGGCATCCACGCCACCCTCTATCCGGAAGAGGCGCGCGAGCTGGGCCTGGCCCACGCCGTGGTGCGCGGCGACGGCGATGTCATCTGGTCGCAGGTGCTCAACGACTGCCGCCATGCCACCCCCCGCCCGCAGTACGAGGGCGGCCGCATCGAGGGCGAGCAGTTCCTCCGCGCCCGCTGGGACCTGCTGCCCAAGGACAGCTACATGTGGGGCTCGGTCCAGACCGTGCGCGGCTGCCCCAAGCACTGCTCCTTCTGCTCGGTCTGGCGCACCGACGGGCAAAAGCCCCGCCCCCGCACCGTGGACGCCGTGCTGCAGGAGGTGGTGGATCTCCGCCGCCGCGGCTACCGCTTCATCGCCCTCGCCGACGACAATTTCTATCCCGTCTCCCTCACCGACCTCCGCCTGGCCGAGGCCCAGGGCAACGCCGACCGCCTTGCCACCCTCCACGCCGTCCGCAACGAGCGCTTCGAGCTGATGCGCCGCCTGGCGCAGTTGCCCTCCGACCTGGTCTTCTTCACCCAGATCACCATGGAGTCGGCCGAAGACCCCGAGTTCCTCGACGCCATGCGCAACGCCCGCATCCGCGGCGCCCTGATCGGCGTCGAGGCGGTCACCCCCGAGGGCCTCAAGGACGTCTATAAGGACTTCAACGCCAGCGGCGAGCAACTGGTCGAGCGCCTGCAAACCTTCCGCCGCCACGGCCTGCACGTGCTGGGCTCGTTCATCTTCGGCCTCCCCAGCGACCGCCCCGCCACCTTCGACGCCACCCTCGACCTGGCCCAGCGCGCCGGCGTCACCTTTGCCCAGTTCGTCATGCTCACCCCCTTCCCCGGAACCATCGACTTCAAGAAGTGGGAAGACACCACCGCCAAGAAAGCCGCCCCCATCGGCGGCATCCCCCTCGCCCGCCACTGGCTCATCCCCCAAGCTCTCCGCCCCAAGGTCTACGTCCCCCATCCGGTGATGGCGGCCGAGGAGATCCGCTCCCGCACCCAGGGGGTGTGGGACCGCTTCTACAGCCTGGGCTCGATCTGGCGGCGCTCGAACTGCGTTCCCGGCCTGCGCGGCCGCTTGGCCTTCATCTTTATCTCCAAGCTCTATCGCCAGATGTACGCCAACACCGGCATCGCCACCGACAGTGCCCGCGTCAACAAGGCCGCCCGCTGGGCCGCGCTGCTGGCCCGGCCCTGCCGCCACCTCTTCACCGCCGACCCCATGCCCGAGCTCGCCGTCCCCATCCCGGTCGAGACCGCCATCCGCGGCGCCGGCGGCCCCCTCGCCCATCACGCCTGACTATAAAGATTAATTTGCGCTGGCCCCGGCGTGCGATTACCATAAGCCTGTTCCAGGAGGGCTGCCCATGAAGCGTTTGTCCTTTGCCGCCATGTTGGCGATTGCAGTGAGCCTCTGCCTGCCCCTGGCAGCGCAGTACGGCCGCGGTCCCGCCGGCCCCCAGCACACCACCACCGTGCCGCCGCTGCAGTTCCACTACATGGGACCGGCCGCGGCCGGCCGCATCGCCTCGGCGGCGGGCGTGCCCGGACAGCCCAACGTCTACTACCTGGGCGCGGCCTCCGGCGGCTTGTGGAAATCCACCGACGGCGGCCACAGCTTCCGGCCCATCTTCGACCAGCAGGACGCCATGGCCATCGGCTCCATCGCCGTCGCCCCCTCCGATCCCTCCACCGTCTGGGTGGGCACAGGCGAGCCCTGGGTCATCCGCCCCGCCGACATCATCGGCGACGGTGTCTACAAGTCCACCGACGCCGGCGCCACCTGGCAACATATGGGCTTGGTGCGCACCGGCCGCATCGCCCGCATCCTGGTCAACCCCAAGGACGTCAACAACGTCTTCGTTTGCGCCGAGGGCCGGGTGTCGGCCCCCCAGCAGAGCCGCGGCGTGTTCCGCACCACCGACGGCGGCGCCACCTGGAAGCGCACCCTGTTCGTCAACCCCAACACCGGCTGCAGCGGCCTCAGCATGGACCCGGCCGACCCCAACACCCTCATCGCCGGCGCCTGGCAGGTGACCCAGCGCACTTGGCAGGAGGCCAGCGGCGGCCCCGGCAGCGGCGTCTTCATCTCCCACGACAACGGCCAGACCTGGACCCGCCTCGCCGCCGGCCTGCCCCACTCCCCCCTCGGCAAGATTGACGTCGCCATCGCCCCCTCCAACCCGCAGCGCATGTATGCCCTGATCCAGACCTACGACCAGGGCTCGCTCTGGCGCTCCGACGACGGCGGCGCGCAGTGGCAGGTGGTGAGCTGGGACCGCTCCCTCATCGGCCGCGCCGGCTACTACATCCGCCTCGGCGTCAATCCCAAGAACGACAACGACGTGCTCATCACCAGCAGCAGCCCGCACTATTCCACCGACGGCGGCCGCCACTTCTCCGGCGACGGCGGCACCCTCAAGCCCATCGGCCCGGCCAGTTGCGGCGACTGCCACGACATCTGGATTGACCCCAACAACCCCGCCCGCTACGTGCTCACCGACGACGGCGGCGCCAGCATCGCCACCGGCGCCGGCACCGCCCTCCACGTCTCCCTGCCCAACGGCCAGACCTACCACGTCTTCTCCGACAACCGCGTCCCCTACTGGATCTACAGCAACCGCCAGGACGACGGCACCATGCGCATCATCAGCACCGTCTCCCAGCCCAGCGGCAACGGCCTGCTCCCGGCCAACGAGTTCATGCCCGAGGGCCGCGGCGGGCGCGGCGGCTTCTTCTTCGGCCGCGGCGGCCGCTTCCCCGTCAACCAGCAATTAGTGGCGCAACTGCCCAAGCCCGCCCCCGCTCCCGCCGGCCTGGCTTTTGGCCCCAACCACCTCCGCACCGCCCCCGCCGGCCGCGGCAACGGCTTCGGCGCTCCCCCCATGCCGACCGCCACCTACCAGGCCAACATCGGTGGCTGCGAGTCCGGCTTCACCGTGCCCGATCCCACCGACGCCAACGTCGTCTGGGCGACCTGCTACGGCGGCAAGCTCACCCGTTACGACGCCATCGAGGGCGAGGCCCACTCGGTCGAGCCCGAGCGCATCACCCTCGACTCCCCTCCCAACCAGGTCAAGTACCGCTGCCACTGGACCTCGCCCCTGGCCATTGATCCGTTCGACCACAACAACGTCTACTACGGCTGCCAGATGATTTTGAAGACCGACAACAAGGGCTTCTCCTGGAGCGAGTTCAGCCCCGACCTCTCCACCAAGGACCCCGCCCGCGTGGTCCCCAACGGCGGCATCGAGGGCGACAACCTGGCGCAGTACGACGGCGAAGTGGTCTGGTCCATCGCCCCCTCGCCCATCCAGCGCGGCCTCATCTGGGCCGGCACCAACGACGGCAAGGTCTGGTACACCAAGGACGGCGAGTCCAAGACCCAGCCCCACTGGGTGGACGTCACCGCCAACCTCCACCTGCCCCCCTGGGGCGAGGTCAACCAGATCTCCCCCTCCAACTTCGATCCCGGCACCGCCTACATTGCCGTGGACTTCCGCATGGCCGGGCACGAGGACCTCAAGCCCTACCTGCTCGAGACCACCGACTTCGGCGCCACCTGGAAGAGCGTCAACGGCGACATTCCCAGCTCCAACCCGCTCGACTACACCCTCAGCATCGCCGAGAACCCCAACCGCAAGGGCATGCTCTTCGCCGGCTCCGCCCATGCCTTTTACTACTCCATGGACAACGGCGGCCACTGGGTCCACTTCAACCAGGGCCTGCCCCCCGCGCCCGTGAGCTGGATCAACGTCGAGAAGCGCTTCCACGACGTGGACGTCTCCACCTACGGCCGCGGCCTCTACATCCTGCCCGACATCACCAGCCTGGAGCAGACCGGCTCGACCGCCGCCCCCGCGGCCACCCAGCTCTTCAAGCCCGCCGACGTCTTCCGCCAGGCCCGCGGTGTGTTCCCCACCGCCGCCCAGCCGGCGCGCCCGCAATTCCTCTTCCATCTCGCCGCCGCCCCCACCGGCCCGGTGCAGATGGAGATCCTCGACGCCCAGGGCAACGAGATCCGCAAGCAGGAGCTCGACGCCCACGCCGGCCTCAACGGCGCCTATTGGGATCTGCTCTACGACGCCCCCACCCTGGTGCAGTTGCGCACCACGCCGCCGGAGAACCCCCACATCTGGGAAGAGCCGCGCTTCCAGGGCAAGAGCATCCGCACCATCACCCACTGGGGCATCACCCCCACCACCGGCATCCCGCTGGCGGCGCCGGGCAGCTACCAGGTCCGCCTGACCATCGACGGCAAGTCCTACACCCAGCCCTTCCAGGTGCTCAAGGACCCCGCCGTCCTGGCCTCCAGCGCCACTCTGCGCCAATCCACCGCCACCCAGGTGCACATCCGCGGCGATATCACCGAAACCTCCGAGATGGTCAACCAAATGGAGATCTGGCGCAAGCAGATCCAGGACCAGCTTCAGGGCGACAGCCCCGCCGACGCGCCCGCGCTGACGCGGCTCAACACCCGCATCCTCGCGGTCGAGCACCAACTGGTCAGCGAGGCCGAGATGCTCAGCGACGACAAATACTTCCCCGAGGCCTACAAGGTCTACATGAACCTGATCTGGCTCAGCGGCGGCGTTGGCCAAGGCGCCAGCGACGAGGCCGGCGGCGTGGACTATGCCCCCACCGCCACCCAGGTGCGGGTGCTGGCCAGCATTGACCGCGAGCTGGCCACGGCGCGCACCGACTTCAACCAGTTGAAGTCCACCGTCCTGCCCGCCTTCAACAAATCCATGGCCGGCAAGGCCGCCGCCATCTCCAACACCCTGGGCAACTAACCCGGCTGCACCCCCGAGGCCCGCTGCCGCCGCCAGGCGGCAGCGGGCCTCGCCATTTAGCCCGCCCCCAGCTCCCGCAGCAGCCAGGCGTACTCGAAGGCCACCTCGTGCAGCCGGTCGTAGCGCCCGCTGGCGCCGGCGTGGCCGGCGCCGAAGTTGGTCTTGAGCAGCAGCCCCCGGCCGTCGGGCTTGAGCGTGCGCAGCTTGGCCACGTACTTGGCCGGCTCCCAATACATCACCTGGCTGTCGTTGAGGCTGGTGGTGACCAGCATGGCCGGGTAGGGGCGCGCCGCCAGGTTGTCGTAGGGGCTGTAGGAGCGCATATAGGCATAAGCCTCGGGCTGGTTGGGGTCGCCCCACTCCAGGTACTCGCCCACCGTCAGCGGCAGCCCGGCGTCCATCATGGTGTGGATCACGTCCACGAAGGGCACCGCCAGGTGCGCCGCCCGGAACAACTCCGGCCGCAGGTTGAGCACCGCCCCCACCAGCAGCCCGCCGGCGCTGCCCCCCTCCACCGCCAGTTGCTCCGGCGCCGTCCAGCCCTCGCGCACCAGCGTCTCGGCGCAGTCAATCAGGTCGAAGAAGCTGTTCTTCTTCTGCCGCAGCATGCCGGCGTCGTGCCAGGCCTCGCCCATCTCGTTGCCCCCGCGCACGTGCGCGATGGCGTAGGCCACGCCCCGGTCGAGCAGGCTCAGCCGCGCGCTCGAAAACGTCGCCGCCATGCTGTACCCATAGGCGCCGTAGCCGTACAGCAGCAGCGGCCCCGGCCGCTGCCGGTCCTTGCGGTAGACCAGCGAGATCGGCACCCGCGCCCCGTCCCGCGCCCCCGCCCACAGCCGCGCGCTCTGGTACAGCTTGGGCTCGTAGCCGCCCAGCACCGGCTGCTGCTTCAGCAGCGTCGCGGCCCCGCTCCCCAGGTCGTAGTCGAATACGCTCGGCGGGGTGATCAGGCTCTGGTAGCTGTAGCGGAACCGCACCGTGTCGAACTCGGGGTTGCCGGCGGGAAAGGCCGCATACACCGGCTCGGGGAAGGGAATCGCCCGCCACCCGCCCGCGGCGAAGTCGTAGACCCGCATGCGGTTCAGCGCCTCCGCCTTCTCGTGCACCACGGCGTGCTGGCGGAACAGATCCAGGTCCTCGATCAGCACCTCCGGGTCGTGCGGCAGAAACTCCTTCGCCTCCTCCCAGCGCGGGTTCGCCGCCTCCACCGTCACCACCCGGAAGTTCTTGGCCCCCTGGTTGGTGCGCACGTAGAACAGCCCGTCGCGGTGGGTCAGCTCGTACTTGTGGTCCTTGCGCCGCGGCAGGAACAGCCGCGGCGCCGCCCCGGGCTGGTCGGACGGCCAGGTGCGGAACTCGGTCGAATCGGTGGCCGCGCTCACCAGCATCAAATAACGCCGGTCGCGGGTGCGCTCCACCCCCAGGTGGTAGAACTCGTCGGCCTCGTAGTAGACCTCCACCGCCGCCTCGCCCAGCCGGTGGCGCCACAGCCGGTCGGAGCGCTTGGTGGCCTCGTCCTCGGTGGTGTACAGCAGCGTCTGGTTGTCGGCCGCCCATTCCAGCGAGGTCACCCGCTCGGCGCTGTCGGCCAAAAGCGCCCCCGTCGCCAGGTCCTTGACGAAAAGCCGATAACGCCGCATGCCCGTGGTGTCGGTGCTATAGGCCAGCAGGCGGTCGTGGTCGGATACCTCGAACGCTCCCAGGCTGAAAAACGCCAGCCCGGCGGCAAGCTGGTTGGTGTCCAGCAGGATCTCCTCCGCCCCCTCCTCGCCCCGCTTGCGGCAATGGATGGCGTACTGCTGCCCCTCCACCGTGCGCGAGTAGTAGTAGTAAGCCCCCCGCCGCGTCGGCACGCTCAGGTCGGTCTGCTGGATGCGCCCCAGCATCTCCTGGTAGAGCGCCTCCTCGAACGGCCGCTGCGCCGCCGTGGCCGCCACGGTGTAGGCGTTTTCCGCCTTCAGGTAGGCTTCCACCGCCGGGTCGTCGCGGTCGCGCAGCCAGTGGTAGTCGTCCACCACCTCCTGGCCGTGGTAGCGGTGCACATGCGGGCGGCGGGCGGCGATCGGCGGCGAGAGCGGTTCAAAAGGCACGTCTTAGCATGATAAACGACCCCGGGCCTGCGCGAAGGCCACAGTGGCACAGCCACTCTTGGCTGTGCAAACCCAGCCCCACCCCCACCCCCTCCGGCGCCCCATTCTTCCCCTCGCGGCCTCCTCGCTTCAGTAGCCGGCGGCCTTGTCCACCACATTGCGCAGCGGGCGGCCGGTGCGGTAGCGCCGGAAGTTGTCGAGGAAGCAGCGCATGCCCAGCTCTGTCCAGTGCGGCTCGCGGCTGCGGTCGGTGCAGTGGGGCGACAGCAGGACGTTGTCCATCTCCCAGAAGGGATGTTCCGGCCCCAGCGGTTCCTGCTCGAAGACATCGAGCGCCGCCCCCGCGAGCCGCCCGGCGCGCAGGGCGGCGATCAGCGCCGCCTCCTCCACCACCGGCCCCCGCCCCACATTGATCACCAGGGCGGTCGGCTTCAGGGCGGCGAAAGCGGCCGCGTCCAGCAGGTGCCGGGTCGCCGGCGTCAGCGGCGCCGCCGCCAGCAGCACGTCCGCCCCCGCCAGCATGGCGTGCAGCTCGGCCGCCGGCCACACCCGCTCCACCCCTCGCAGCCGAGGGCCGGGGCGCCGCGACAGGGCATGGACGCGCATCCCCAGCCGCCGCAGCGCGGCGGCGCAGGCTTGGCCCACGGCGCCATAACCCACCACCCCCACCACCTTGCCCCGCAGTTCCTCCACCTCGTGCTGGTCCCAGCGGTGCTGGCGCTGGCTGGCGAGCAGCCGCCGCACCTGCTTGTAGTAAAACAGCACCCCCAACACCGCGAACTCCGCCAGCGGCGCCACGTATACCCCGCGCGCGTTGGTCACCGGCACCGGACTGGCGATCAGCTCCGGCGTCAGCAGCCGGTCCACCCCCGCCTCGAACGAATGCACCCAGCGCAGCCCCGGCCCGGTGTGCGGCCAAATCGCCGCAAACGGCGGCGTCCCTCCCGCCAGCGCCGAATAGAGGATCACCTCCGCCCCCGGCGCCGCCCGCGCAATGGTGGCCTCGTCGTAGCCGATGCTCAGCTCGGCATGGCGGGCAAGGCCTCCCAGCCGCGCCACCGCCGGCAACCCCGGCGGACACACCGCCAGCACCGCAATCTTGTGTCTCGGGAGACTCACCCTCCCATGGTAGCCCGCCGCCGCTCCACCGGCGGTCCCCTGTCCCCTGTAGCCTATTCCCTGTCCACTGTCCACCGTCCACCGTCCACTGTCCACCGTCCACTGTCCACTAGCCCGCTTTCACTTCCCCGGGTGGTACACCCGCTCGGTGTGCCCCCGCAGTTGCGCCGGGTAGAAGTAGACGGTGCGCAGGTTGCCGCTGGCGTAGCGCTCGGCCTGGTCGCGGAAGTGGGGCGAGTGCGGGTCCCCGCTCTCCCCTCCGGCCGTCACCGCGCGGGCCACGATGGTGGGGCCAAAATCAATCGCCGCCACAAAGCTGTTGCCGCTGCTGCCGTAGATCGCCTTGGTGCCCGGATATTGCCGCGCGGCGAAGGAGGCGAGCGAGCCCCACACCGCCGTGGTGAAGGGCACCGGAACATAGGGCAGATGGTCGTCGAAGTGGGGATGGCGGATCGAGTCGTCCAGCCGCTGGAAGCGGTTGATCTTGCCCCACGGCGTCCTCCAGGTGCCAAAGTCGGCGGTCAGCTTGTCCACCGCCGCCGCCAGCGCCTGCAGCAACTGTTCCGGCGCGGGGATGGTGGCCACGTAGGTGCTCTCGTCCTCCTCCGCCTGCCGCCCCGCCCGCCCGGCGCTGCGCATGATCTGGCTGCCCCAATACACCGCCAGCGAAGTCGGCACCGAGTCCGCGCCCCAGCGCAGGTTCCAGTGCCGCAGCAGCGCGATCGGCTCCGCCAGCTTGGCCTTCAGCGGGTCGGAGGCCGGCGCCTGGTCCCAGGCCTTCACCAGCGCCGGGATGGTGTGGGTGAACCACGGCTGGTAGCTGTCGAACGCCACCTGGTGGATCAGCCCGTCCAGCGTGAGGTCCTGCACCTGGGAGAGCACCCGGACCGCGTGCACGCCCCGCATGGACTCGAACCGCCCCCGGTCCACGTATACCGGAAAGTCGCTGCGCTTGGGGCTGTCCGGCCCCGCCGCCGACCACGGCCAGTTGTTGGAGTTGTACAGCCAGCCGTTGGCCGGATCCAGCAAGTGCGGCGTCTGCTCGAGCGTCAGCAGGCCGTGCCAGGCGGTAGCGGGGTTGCTGCCGTCCACCGGCTTGGTGAAGTCGAACCGGGTCGAGCGCCGCGGGATGAAGTCGGAGTGGAAGTAGGCGATGTGGCCGTCGGCGTCGGCGTAGATGGTGTTGTTGCTGGAGTTGGTGTGCAGCCGCATGATCTGCCGGAACTGCTGGTAATTCAGCGCCTTGGTCCGCTCCCAGTCCTGCTCCAGCGCCCGCATCGGCCGCTCCATCAGGCTGACCGTCTCCCACCGCCCCTGCGCCTCCCCGACCACCGGCCCGTGCTGGGTGAAGTAGGCGGTGAACCGGCGCTGCGCCATGCCGGTCGCCGTCTTGTAGGCAATGGTGATCACCCTTTGCCGCACCGGCAGCTCTTGCGCGCCGTACTGGTACACGTAGTGGCCGCCCTGCCGGCTCACCTTCTCCAGGTAGAAGTCAATGTTGTCCGCCCCGCTGGAGGTGTGCATCCAGCCGATGCGGGTGTTGAAGCCCTGGTAGATGAAAAAATTCCCCCAGGTGACCGCGCCATAGGCGTCCAGCCCCTGGTCGCTCGTCATCTGCAGCTCGCTGCGGAAGTAGAACGAGGTGTGGGGGTTGATCATCAGGAAGGCGTGGTGGTCGGCGGTGAGCCGGGGCGCGACCGCGAAGCCGTTGGACCCGCCCGGCTCCGGCGGCAGGTAGCGGGGCGCGGCCGGCGGCGGCGGCGGCGGATCAATGCCCCCCGGCTGCTTCCCGTAGAACGCCCGGATCTCCCCCAGGTTCGCCCGCTCCAGGTCCCAGCCGATGCTGCCCTCGCTGAAGGCCAGCGCCATCCATGGCTCGAAGTGATGGATCACCTCCGGGTGCACCTGCGGATGGGTGTAGAGGTAGTAGTTCAGCCCGTCGGCGAAGCCCACCAGCAACCGCCGCAGCCACGCCGGGCTGGCCTGGTACTTGGCCCGCTCCACCGCCGGATCCTGGAACAGCTTCATGCGCAGGTCGCGCCAAATCTGCGCCGGCCCTTCCGCCTCCGACAGCCGCCCCAGCCCGCTCAGATAGTTGGTCTCCACCCGGTGGAAGTCGTCCTCCGCCTGGGCGTACTCCATGCCAAACACCGCCTCCGCGTCGGTGGCGCCGTGCACGTGGGCGATGCCCCAGTCGTCGCGGGTGATGGTCACCGCCGCCGCTTCCCGCTTCCACCGCGCCAGCTCGGCGGCGGAGGGGGCTTGGGCAGGCAATGCCAGCGGCAGCAGCGCGGCGCACGCCGCCGCCAGCACTAGGGCAAGGTTCTTCATGTCAAGGGCCTCAGGTGCCGCGCCCGCGGCGCGGCACTCCGAATTTAGCCCTTCCCCCGCCGAGAATGCAAGTCGCGGGGGTCGCGCCGCTTTGCCTGCTGGCAAAATCGGCGCGAAAGGCTGCGAACCGGGGTCCCCAGAGCCCGCCTCGGGCTCTGGGGTGGTCGTAATTCCGCAGGGGCAGACGCGCCAGTGACGCGTCTGCGCCCCCGGGAAGCGAATTCGGCGCGGCCCCAGCGAAGCGCAGCGCCGACTTGGGGCCCTGGGGCCCCCAAGCCGGCGCGAGCACAAGCGGGACGCGCGCCGCAGGCGCGCTGGGGCCCGCGCCCACCATCGGCGCAAGCCTCCGCCTACGGCACCACGATCACCTCGCCCTTCATCCCCAGCGTGTCGTGCAGCGCGCAGATGTAGGGATAGACGCCGGTGTGGGTAAAGGTCACCTCGAAGCGCGTCACCCCCGGCGGCGCCTGCGCCAGCCCGATCCGCTCCTGCGGCGCGGCCATCAGGAATCCCGAACTGACGTTGTCGCTGGGCGAGTGGATGGTGGCGTGCAGCGCCCCGTCCGCCCCGGTCGTCACGTTGGCGCTGGGCGCCAGCAGGTTCGTCGGTTCGGTCCCGAAGGTGATGGTGTGGGGCGTGATCGGATCCGAGTTGCTCCACGCCACCGTATCGCCCACATGCACGGTGATGGTTCCCCGCGAAAAGCGCATCACCGACAGCGTCTGCGCGCCGCCGGGGGTGGCGTTGATCTCGCCGATCCCGGCGGTCACCTGCGGCCCTCCCGGGCTCTCGGCCTTGTAGCCGCGGTAGCCGTCGCGGTCGCCGTCGTGGTCGCCGTCATGGTCGCCGTAGCTCTGCCACTCGTCCATGCCCGGCATCGCCAGGTCGTCGGTCAACAGCGCCTGCTGGTGGCGCGCGGCTTCGCGATCATAAAAGGCCTGATCGTAGGGCAGGGTTGCCGACGCGTCCAACACGTGGACCACGCCCGTCATCGTCTCGTGCACCAGGCACACCAGCTTGAAATTGCCGGGGTTGGGAAACGTGACCGTGAAGCTGGCGCCTTTCACCTGCGCCGCCGTGGTCACGCACGTGGTGCCGTCGAAAGTCGCCGGGCTCGTGGCAAATCCCGGGCAACCCACCGCAAACGGCGGCCTCACCTGCCCCGCCGTCAAAAAGGTCACCGTGTGGATCTCGTCGGTCTGAAAGCTCCAGGTGACGCTGTCGCCGGCGTGGATCCAGATCTCGTTGGGCAAAAAGGCCAGGGCCTGTTTGGCCAGGTCTTTGCTCTGCGCCCCCACCGTGGCGTGCCACTGCGCCTGGGCGGCGCGCGGCAGCGAGACCGCCGCCAGCAAAACCAGACCCGGGCCAAAAGTCCCCCATCCCAACGCTCCCCATGTCCTCATGTTTCGACCTCCGCCTCGAGCATGCCCGACTCCCCCGGGCCCAAGTCCATGGCAGGCAACTGGAATCCCGGTGAAATGAATCTGTCAGCTCATCTCGCGGGGGTCGCGCCGCTTTGCCTGCTGGCAAAACCGGCGCGAAAGGCTGCGAGATTCCGCAGGGGCAGACGCGCCAGTGGCGCGTCTGCGCCCCCGGAAACGAATCCGGCGCGGCCCCAGCAGCCCAGCAAGGATGCCGCGCAGCGCCGACTTGGGGCCTTGGGGCCCCCGAGTCGGCGCGAGCATGCCGCCCCGCGCATCTACAGCGGGGCGGCTCGCAAGCGGGACGCGCGCCGCACCGGCCTGGCGCTGCTCCAGCCGGGCCGGGCAGGCGCGCTGGGGCCCGCGCCCACCATGGCCGGACAGACAAGGACTTAGGCGTTGTTTCCAGGGGCGGAGCGGCGCCGCGTGTGCAGAACATGCCGGATCTCGCTGCCACCTATCGCTTTGGCGCCTTCGAGATGGACACCCGGGCGCGCCAACTGAAGAAGCACAACGCCCGCCTCAAGCTCCACGGTCAGCCGCTGGAACTCTTGCTGCTGCTGGTCGAGCGGGCGGGCGAGGTGGTGACCCGCGACGAGATGCGCCAGCGCTTGTGGCCCCGCGATACCTTTGTGGACTTCGACAACGGCGTCAACGCCGCGGTGCGGCGCTTGCGCTGCGCCCTGGCCGACCCGGCCGCCCGGCCGCACTTTATCGAGACCCTGGCGCGCGTCGGCTACCGCTTCTTGGCGCCGGTCGAGCGCGTTGCGGTCCCCGCCCAGGGCCGCTTCGTGCTGGTGGTGCTCCCGTTTGAGAACCTCAGCGGCGATCCCTCCCAACCCTACTGGGGCGACGGCCTGACCGACGAGATCATGACCTGCCTGGGCGCGCTGGCCTCCCCCCACTTGGCCGTGATTGCGCGCTCCTCGGCCCTGGCCTTTCGGCGCGCCGCCAAGCCCGTCAGCGAAATCGGCCGCGAGTTGGGTGCCGACTTCGCCGTCGAGGGCACCTGTCGCCGCCAAGGCCAGCGGCTGCGGATCACCGCCCAGCTCGTCCGCGCCCGCGACCAGATCCACCTCTGGGCGCAGCATTACGACCGCGAGGCGGGCGACCTCTTGGCGGTGCAAGCCGAGCTCGGCCGCGCCATCGCCGACCAGATCCAAGCCCAATTGGGCGGGCCGCCGATCGCGGCCCCGCCCCCGCCGGCGGGCTAGCGGGGGTCGCGCCGCTTTGCCTGCCGGCAAAATCGGCGCGAAAGGCTGCGAAATTCCGCAGGGCGGCCCGCCCACGGGAAGCGAATTCGGCGCGGCCCCAGGGAAGCGCAGCGCCGACTTGGGGCCACGGGGCCCCCAAGTCGGCGCGAGCACAAGCGGGACGCGCGCCGCAGGCGCGCTGGGGCCCGCGCCCACCATGCCTAGGCCAGCGCGGCGCGGCTGAGTTGCCGCGGCAACACTCCCAGCGCGCGGCGCATGTGCCGCGCCAAATGGCTCTGGTGGGCGAAGCCCGCCGCCCGCGCCACCTGGCTCGGCGGCACCTCGCCTTGCAGCAGCAGCAGCGCCGCCCACTCCACCCTCCGCCGAATCACAAATTGATGCACCGGCACCCCGGCCGCGTGGCGAAACTGGCACTTCAGGTGGGAAACGCTCACCCCCGCCACCCCCGCGATCGCCGTCAGCGGCAGGTCCTCGCCCAGATGGTCCTCGATATAGGTGGTCACTTGGCGCAGCTTGAGCGGCGGAAAGCCGCGCGGCCCGGTCGCCGCCGGCCGGCTGGCGTTGCTATAGCCCTGCAGCAGCCGCTCGCCCAACGCTTGCGCCGCGCTCTCCCAAAACAGCGTCCCCCGGGGATAGCCCTGGCTCACCTCCGCCAGCAGCGACCAGCCGATCTGCTCGATGCGCGGATCGCGCCTCTGGAAGCGGCTGCGCAGCACCACCCGGTCCGGATCCAGCTCCGCCTCTTCGCAAATCCGGCGCAGCCGGTTGGGACACAAGCTGAGCACCAGCGCCGTGTCCTGCTCCTTCATCTCCCAGCGCGCCGGCAGCCCGTTGGGAATGACATCCACGTCCCCGTGGAGGGCCACCCCGGAAAAGCGCTCGTCGCCGTGCCGGCATTCCATCCGCACCGGGCGGCCGACATGGATCGCCACCCGGGGCCAGGATCGCGCCTCCGTCTCGCATATGCCCGGAGCATCCGAGAGAAGCACCACACGTAAGGAATCAGATACAGTACGAGAATCCAAGTAGCGAATCTGCTCTGGAGTCGCCATGCCTCATGATAGCCCGGTCACGACCAAGTGGCGCTCCCGGCACTGCTCGCCGTGATAGTTTGGTGGCCGATTGTGCTGGTGCGGCTGAGCGAAAATACGACCCCCTACAAGACGCGGCCGCGGCCGTCCCGGTTTCGACTCCGTGCGGCCCAGCCCGCGCCCGTCGCCTCGTCTGCGCCGCCCGCCCAAAACCGTCGGGAGAGGCTCTCCGCGCTCCGCCTCGGCACTGCTAGTGCCGCCGGTGGAAAACGCCCAGCCGGCGCCTTCGCGCCCTGCCTCGGTCGGGGCTGCGGTTGCAAGAGGTCGGCCCGGAAGGATAGCATGGCAGTGCACGGTTTGCATGGATGTTTGCCTGGATGAACGATGATTTCCCTCAAGAGCCACATGGATGAATGGGATGGGCTGCGCTCCCGCGGCAAGGTGTCGCTGGGGGCCTACATCCGCGTGCTGCGCGCCCTCGAGGCCAGCGCCGCCGAGATGGTGGGCGGCGAGGGGGTGCAGTTCCGCGAGGATTTGCGCGCCATTCTGCAGTACCTGGACGAGCAGGCCGAGCCGCCGGTGATTGAAAAAAGCCGGCTGGAGGTGGAAAAGGCCATCCAGGCCCTGGTCGAGGTCATCAACCGGCGCGAGTTCGAGTACAAGGAGATCATCCGCATCATCGCCGAGGCCGGCGCCACCATGGCCCAGACCGGCAGCGCCCACAGCGAGGACCTGCGCCGGGCGGCCGCCAAGGTGGAGTCCATCGCCCGCCTCGACTCGCTGCCGGAGGCGCGCCGCCAGTTGAGCGCCCACGTCGAGGATCTGCGCGGCATCGCCGCCCGGGTGCAGGCCGAGGGCCTCGCCCAGGCGCAGCGCCTGAAGCAGGAGCTGGAGCTGGCCCGCGAGCACCTGCGCTTCGCCGCCGCCCTGGCCGAGACCGACCCCCTCACCGGCCTCGGCAACCGCCGCCGCGCCGAGGCCGCGGTGCAGCGCGCCATCGCCGAGCAGGCCCGCGTCAGCGTGCTGCTGCTCGACCTCGACGGCTTCAAGGCCGTCAACGACGGCTACGGCCACGCCCAGGGCGACAAGCTGCTCAAGTCCGTCGCCCAGCACGTCCGCCGCTGCCTGCGCGAGACCGACCTGGTCTGCCGCTGGGGCGGCGACGAGTTTGTGGTGGTCATGCGCGACGCCCCCCTGGAGGCCGCCGAGGCCACCGCCGACCGCATCCGCACCCAAGCCTTCGGCGAGTTCGTCCTCGGCCGCGCCGGCGAAAATATCCAGGTCGAGATCAGCGCCAGCATCGGCGCCGCCGAGTTCCAGCCCGGCGAGGCCGCCTCCGACCTGCTCGAGCGCGCCGACCGCGCCATGTACGCCTTCAAGAACCGCGCCAAGGGCGCCGCCGGATAGCCCCCGCCCCCGCGCCGCGCGCGCCTGCCCCTCCCCGCTCGCGGGGGTCGCGCCGCTTTGCCTGCCGGCAAAATCGGCGCGAAAGGCTGCGAAATTCCGCAGGGGCAGACGCGCCAGTGGCGCGTCTGCGCCCCCGGGAAACGAATTCGGCGCGGCCCCAGCGAGGCGCAGCGCCGACTTGGGGCCAGGGGGCCCCCAAGTCGGCGCGAGCACAAGCGGGACGCGCGCCGCAGGCGCGCTGGGGCCCGCGCCAACCACTGTTTCACCGGGCCGGCGCGCTAGCGGCACGCGCGCGGGAGCCCGCGCCCACCATTCCGTCTAGTCAAAGAGTACGCCGCCACACACCAACAGCAGAGCGGCAGTGCCAATCATTTCGTTGCCGATAAACAAACCCATCATGCTCGCGCCGACCACAGCCTCAAGCAACACAGCCAGGCCGCAGAGCAATACATAGACCTTGCGCAGCTTGGTTTCGGCAAAGCCCGCCAACAGCGCAACCATCGCTACCACAATCCAGTGCCACCCCAGCGAGAGAAAAACGACGCGAAAGGCCGCCTTGAGCGCTGCGTCCAGGGTCGACGCGTTCAACGCTGGAAATCCCACGGTGACGCCGCCAATCCAGTGGAGCACGGCGCTGGCAATGAGTACTACGCTCCCCGCTACGACAAAAGCACGTGCGACTCTGTTACGCATGCGAACTTGCCTCCGATAACGTTCGGTAAATTTCGCACATTTGAAAAGGCCTGGGCTGGTCTGGTACAAAAAGCGCTGGCGCCCCTGGCAGGGGGCGCCAGCCAAACCGACCAGAACAGGAGACCAGCATGGCGCAAGATCAAGAGCCGGTCAAGGCCGGGGGTGTGATTCAGATTGACGAGCGGCCAATCCGGGGCCACGTGGACCAAGTGGTGCGGGCGACGGTGGAGGAGACGTTGAACCAGCTTTTCGCGGGGGCCGCGCCGCTTTGCCTGCTGGCAAAATCGGCGTGAAAGGCTGCGAAATTCCGCAGGGGCAGGCGCGCCAGTGACGCGTCTGCGCCCCCGGGAAGCGAATTCGGCGCAGCCCCAGCGAGGCGCGAGCATGCCGCCCCGCGCTGTTACAGCGGGGCGGCTCACAAGCGGGACGCACGCCGCAGGCGCGCTGGTGCCCGCGCCCACCAAAAGATCGAGGCCTGGCGCAACCGGCCGATCGAGAACGAGCACCCCTACGTGTACCTGGACGGGATCTGGCTGAAGCGGAGCTGGGGCGGCGAGGTCAAGAACGTCGCCGTACTGGTGGCGATCGGGGTGAACCAGGAGCGCGGCCTGCGCGGCGTGAAGCTGTTCGTCTCCGATCGGTGTTTGGGCGTGGTCGAGAACCTGGCGGAGTTTTATCCGGAAGCCAGTTGGCAGCGGTGCGTGGTCCATTTTTACCGCAATGTATGGACCCTGGTGCCCAAGGGCAAGGTGCGCGAGGCGGCGGCGATGCTGAAAGCGATTCACGCGCAGGAGGACCGGGAGCCGCCGCGCGCTGTGACAACGCGGCGGCGGAGGCAGCGCGGGCCAAGGCGGCGCAGGTGGTGGCCAAGCTGCGGGAGATGCGCTTGGCGGGAGCGGCGGACCTGCTGGGATAACGTACGCTAAATTTCGCACATTTGAAAAGGCCTGGGCTGGTCTGGTACAAACAGCGCTGGCGCCCCTGGCAGGGGGCGCCAGCCAAACCGACCAGAACAGGAGACCAGCATGGCGCAAGAT
>Ga0307373_10000303_pt1 | contig 93940 bp, 90 predicted proteins | sample OX2MG_FD_202534 | JGI IMG/M metagenome (GOLD analysis project Ga0307373, IMG submission 202534) | Soil microbial communities from Risofladan, Vaasa, Finland - OX-2 | ecosystem: Environmental > Terrestrial > Soil > Coastal area > Acid sulfate soil | place: Finland: Risofladan, Vaasa | collected...
TCCGACTCACGGGATAACTACGATTATGCCATGAGTCGAACCTGTCCCGCAAGAGGGGGCAGCGGACGGATTAGCGCAGAGCGAACCTGACTCCCTCAACTGGTGGAACGAGCGGCAAGGTGATGGTAAAACAGGACCCGTGCCCCAGCTGACTGCGTACATCGACAGATCCTCCGTGTTTACGGATAATCCATTCAACAATGGAGAGGCCCAGGCCCGTCCCACTGCCTCCGGTGCGTTGGCGGGAGGGATCAGCCCGATAGAAGCGCTCAAAGATGTGCGGCAGGTGTTCTGGTGCGATGCCAATCCCTGTGTCTCGGACGACCAACTGCGTAGCAGCGCCAGAGGCCCTCAAACTCATATGCACATGCCCACCAGGATTGGTATAGCGGATGGCGTTATCCAGCAGGTTGATGAGAACCTGGATGAGTCTTGCCTCATCTCCGATCAGTGTGACTGGTTGGGGCACCTCCATGGACAGCGTAATCCCGCGCTCCTCGGCCAGCCCCTGCGCGTTGGCCATCACCGATTCGACGAGGGTGTCCAGGCGCACCGCTTCGCGTTCAAACTGGGCCTGGCCCTCGTCCCCACGAGCCAACGCGAGTAAATCACTGATGAGATGGCTGAGCCGTTCGGTTTCCGCGTGAATGTTGTGCAGGGCTCTGCAATAGTCCTCCTGACTGCGTGGCCGCCGTAACGCGACCTCCGCTTTATTGCGGATCACAGCGACCGGGGTGCGCAGTTCATGGGAGGCATCGGCGACAAAGCGACGCTGGCGAGAGAAGGACGCATCGAGGGAGTCGAGCATCGCATTGAAGGTCAGGGCCAGGTACTGCATTTCGTCACGCACGGGTGGGACAGGCACCCGCTGGTGCAAATCCCCTCCCTGGATCTTGCGCGCGGTCTCTGCCAGTCGCTTCATCGGGGCAAACGACCGCCCCGCGAGCCAATAACTGCCCACCGCGCAGGCGAGGAGCGCGAGAAAGCCCACGACCAACAGCGCCGCCACCAGTTGATGCAGCAGCGTATGCAACGTGGCAAGTGACTCCCCGACCTGGATCACCACCACGGGTTTGCCCGCACTGGTGAGCGTGCGACTGTAGAGGCGCACCTCCTGGTCACTCGTGGAGAGAACTGTTCCCTGCCAGGGCGTGTCCTGAAGGGGTTGGGTGACGGATGCCGCCGGTACTCGTAATGACCGAAAAGCAGGCGTTTCTCCGAGCATCGTGCCGTGGGCATCCAGCAACCGCACCAACATGCCCTGATTGACATCCGCCGATGGAAGGTCAGTTCTGTGGGTGGTCGTGTCCAAACCGGGCAGCGCGATGGTCAGATCACGGAGGGTGAGCGTTCCGTTTTGGAGGACGAGGGAACTTCCGATCTGCTGCGCGCGCAGTTGCAGGTCCGTATCGACGCTCGCTTCCAGAGAGCGTTCAAGGTACTGATAAAACACCGCGCCGGTGAGCAGCAGGAGTACAGCGAAAGCGATCGTATACCAGGCCGCCAGTTGTAGGCGCAAGCTAAACGGTACGGAGCGTTGCAGCCTTGTGAGGAGCGTGGAGAGGGCCTTCATGGCATGAGCTCCTTCAATTGATAGCCAGACCCCCGCACCGTCTGGATCAGGTCAGGTTCTCCTGCTGCACAGAGGGCCTTGCGCAGATTGCGAATATACACGTCGATCACATTGGAGAAATGGTCCGCGTCGTAATCCCAGATATGCTCTGCAATGGTCGTCCGGCTCAAAATCTCGCGGGGACGGCTCATCAGCAGATACAGCAGGGCGTATTCCTTGCTGGAAAGGGAGAAAGGCCGTTCGCCCCGCTTGCCTTCGTGGGTGCGCGTATCCAGACTGAGGTCGAGAAAACGCAAGACCGGTGAACGCTCGGAAGCATCGCGGCGCAACAGCGCCCGCACGCGCGCCTCCAATTCGCGAAAGGCAAACGGTTTGACCAGATAATCGTCGGCGCCCAGATCCAGTCCCCGCACCCGGTGGTCCACTTCGCCAAGCGCCGAGAGCACCAAAATCGGCATGCGCGCGGCCCTCGCGCGCAGGCGACGACAGACCTCCCAGCCGTCGAGGTCGGGTAATAAGATATCTAAGATGAGCAGATCATAGGGGACGAGGTTGGCCAGCGCCACCGCATCTTCCCCATTGGTCACCAGGTCAACGGCATACGAACACTCTTCCAGGCCGACTTTCAGGTCTGGTCCGAGTTCTGGATGGTCTTCAATGACTAACAGGCGCATAGGTGCCTCCCCTCTTCCGTTGTGCTTCTCAGACGAGAACGTTCCTCTTCTTTGTCCTCTCCTTACTCTATCACGTTCGGATGAAGTGTGTATGAACCCTCCCCTTTTTGGCCCACCCACCCGGCACTTCATGCTCACTTCATGTTGATCTGGTAGAGTACCCGTGAGCTTCCACGCGGCTTCGCGCAGGTGTTCGCCAGTACCTGGAGAGCGAGTGGCAGAAGCCGCGTGCCATGGCCTGGCAACCGCGCAGGTCTCGGACGACGAAAAAAAGAGGAAGGAGCGCCATGTTTCCAAGTACCCTGGCACTGTGGCTTGCCACCTATGGCTATGGGGCGGTGCTGTTCTTTGTCCTGCTTGAGAGTACCGGCATTCCCTTTCCGGGCGAAACCATGCTGCTCATCGCGGCCATTACGGCGGGAACCACGCACCAGTTGGCCATTGGCTGGGTCATTGTGGCGGCAGCCAGCGGAGCGATCCTGGGGGACAATCTCGGGTACTGGATTGGCACCACTGCCGGAGCGCGTCTCCTGTTGCGCAACGCCCGGAGCGTTCACCGCGCGGAGCGCAAGTTGAAGCTGGGTCTTGCCCTGTTTCAGCGGCATGGGGGCAAAGTCGTCTTCTTCGGACGCTTTGTCACGGTGCTGCGCATGTGGGCTGCTGTGTTGGCAGGGATCTTTCACGTGCGCTGGTCGCGCTTTCTCCTCTGCAACGCCTTGGGAGCCGTGGTGTGGGCCACGGGGTATGGCCTGGGAGGCTATCTGCTCGGGACGGTCGTCTATCGGCTCGCAGGACCGCTGGGATGGGGGCTGCTGGGGCTGACCGGATGCCTCATGCTGGCGCTCGTGGTACTCTTGCATCGGCAGGAACAGCGCTGGGAGGAGCAAGCGACTCGCTTGTTCCCGGACCCGCTCGAACACTACCTCGGGTTGGGCATGAGCCACCGGGCGAAGCAGGGCGGCAAGCCGACGACAACGGGGCAGCATGCCCAGGGAGAGGCAACCAGCCTCTCTCACCTGGTTGTCCAGGGAACGGCGAAGAACACCCACGATGCAGTCGCTGCCCCAAAGACCGCTGCCCAAAGGCGAGCAGCCTTTGACACTGGGGTGGCGCGCAAACCGCTGCGCCCCATCCATCTCGAACGCTTCTCCTCGTACGAAGCAGATGAATCGAACAGAAAGGGATCAGACGATGAATCGAACCACGCTCTTTATTGCGGCGCTCATCGTGGCGCTGCTTTCACTCCTCCTGGCCATCTATTATGCCCTTCCCGGGGTCTATCATGTCCTGGTGAGTGGCCAACACCCACCCATGGACCCGCAGCCCGCGCACATCGTGCTGTTTGTCGTCCTGACGGTGTTGGGCGCCATCGTGGCCCTGGCCACGCGACCAGGAATCCACCGGCAGTAACACCTAAAGGAACCATCCATGACCATCACCTGGCTCCAAACACTGATCCTGGCGCTGATTCAAGGGGTGACCGAACTCTTTCCCATCAGTAGCACGGGGCATACCGTCATCATTCCGGGACTGCTGGGCTGGACGGCCCTGGTGCAGAGCCCGCAATTTCTCCCGGTGATCGTGGCCTTTCACCTGGGAACCAGCATCGCCCTGGTCCTCTACTTCTGGCGAGATTGGCGGCGTGTACTCCACACGCTTCTGCAAAGTGTGCAGCAAGGTCAGGTCAAGCAAGGGGACGCCTCCTGGGTGAGCTGGTTGGTGATCATCGGCTGCATCCCGGCGGGACTACTGGGGGTGGCCCTGGAAGAACCGCTCAAACACCTGTTTGCCGCGCCGCTGATCGCTGCCCTGTTTCTCCTGGTGAATGGCGTCTTCCTGTTGCTGGGAGAACGATTCCGCCGACGGGCCATGGTACGCCTGCCGTGGGGCATTGGCAGGAGAAGCGGGCCAGGCCAGCCAGCGTCCCAGCTCGGTTTGCCGCCGGAGAAGCGTGCGGCTCTGGGGCTGCCTCCGCGTGCCTGGGAGCAGGATCGGAGGAGCCTGGCCTCGGTCGAGACGCTGCCGCTGCCGGTCGCTCATCCGCACTCCGGCCACGCCGCTCGTCCGCTGGAGTCCCTCACCTGGAAGGAGGCGGTCCTCATTGGGCTGGCGCAGGCCCTGGCCCTCATTCCGGGCATCTCGCGCTCTGGGGTCACCATGGTGGCGGGTCTGGGTGTGGGCCTGTCCCATGAGGAGGCCGCGCACTATGCCTTCCTGCTGGGAACGCCCTTAATTGCAGCAGCGGCCTTATTGGAAATCCCACAATTGGCCGGGGCGACAGGCGCGACTATTGCACTGATTGTCGTCGGTATGGCGCTGTCCGGTCTGGCGGCCTATGTGAGCACGGCGTTTCTCATGCGCTATTTTGAAACCGGGCGCCTGCATCCCTTTGCCTACTATTGTTTGGGCCTGGGAGGGATCTCGCTCGTGCTGTTCCTCCTGGGGGTCGGAGCGCATTAAGGCCGAGAAACAGAAGGACAACCTGGCTTTATCGCTTCTTTCGGAAAGAAGCGATAAAGCCAGGAAAGGAAAAAGGAGTATCACTATGAAAAGGAGTATCACTATGAATCAGAATCTACTGGCACTATTGAAACATCCTCTGCTCTTCGTCGGGAGCGTTGTTGGGGCCGTTCTTTGCTTCCTGTTGGGAATCTATTATGCCCTGCCTGGAGTTTACCATATTTCCCTGGGACATTCTCATCCTCCCCTGGACCCAAAACTGGACTATATGGCAGGCTTTCTGGTGCTAGCGGTGATCTGCGCAGGCATCGCGGTCCTGGCTCGTCGCATCACACGAGCGCGCGTGGGTTGACTTCTTCCAGTTGCCAATCTGCATGCCCGAAAGCGTGCAGAGAGGAGATCAATAACGCCTGTCTCCCACCTCTATCCATTCTGCAGAAGCCGTGGCTGGATTGGCAGTTGCGGCTTCTTCTCGATCTTCGGCACCGACGTCATGGGATCGCGGTGCGAACATCTTCCGTAAGAAAAAGAGAAATGACAGCATGCCCGTTGATTATTTGACTGAGGAACAAGAACAACGCTACGGACGCTACATCGGCGAGCCAACACCTGAGCAACTTGCCCGCTATTTTCATCTTGACGACGAAGATCGTCAGCTCATTGCCGGGCGTCGTGGAGATCACAATCGTCTCGGCTTTGGGGTTCAGATCGGCACGCTCAGGTTCCTGGGAACCTTTCTTGCTGATCCAGTCAACGTCCCTGTGGGAGTCATTGCCTACGTGGCCTCCCAGCTTCGTATGGCGAACCCGCAGTGCATTGTTCGCTATGCCGAACGAATCCAGACGCAGCAAGATCATGCCCAGGAAATCCGCCAACACTACAGTTACAAAGAGTTTTCGGATCGTCAGGGAGGATTTGCCTTAATGCGTTTCCTCTACGCTCGGGCCTGGGTTGGCAACGAGCGACCCAGTGTGCTCTTTGACCTGGCAACCGCCTGGTTACTCGACAAAAAAGTGTTGTTGCCTGGTGTGACCACGCTCACTCGGTTGATTGCCTCCATTCGAGAGCGAGTCGCCGAGCGCTTCTGGCAACGGTTAAGTGCGGTGGTCACGTTCGAACAACGAACAGATCTGGAAGGACTCCTGGCTCGCTCTGGCACCTCCCGTATGACGCACCTTGAACGCCTGCGGCGGGCTCCCTCTCGCGCAAGTGCGCCAGTCCTGGTCCAGGCCCTGGCTCGTCTTACGGAAGTGCGTGAGCTTGATGTTGGCCCGCTCGATCGCTTGAATGTTCCAGCGTCTCGCATCAAAGCCCTGGCGCAGTATGCCGTGACCACCAAAGCCCAGAACATCGCCAATTTAACCGAACAGCGTCGCACGGCAACGTTGGTGTCTTTTGCCCGCCAGCTTGCGGTCACAGCACAAGATGATTCGCTCGATGTATTGGATATGCTTATCCGGGATCTGCTGGCGCGCTCAGTGAGTTCTGGAAAAAAAGCGCGCTTGCGGACGCTGCGTGACCTCGATGCCGCCGCGTTATCGCTGGCTGAGATCAGCGAGAAAGTCATCACCCCGGAGTGGACGGATGAACAAGTCCGAACCTTCCTCACGGAAAAACAGGCCAGGATCACCGAGGCTGTGACCACCATCTATGAGCTGGCACGTCCAGCAGACGACAACTACTATCAAGAAATTGTGGCGCGCTATCCTGCGGTGCGTCGCTTTGTCCCGGCCCTCCTACGCACGGTCGATTTTGCGAGTAATGAGGCGGGAAAACCAGTATTGAAAGCGCTTACGTTTCTGCGTGACCTGGAAGGACGCAAACACCCCGATCTTTCAGAGGCACCCATGGAGGTTGTTCCTGCCGGTTGGAAACGCCATGTGGCTCCTAAAGATCAGCCCGTTGATCGTCGCTACTATACCTTATGTGTGTTGGAGCGGCTCCATGATGCCCTGCGCCGTCACGATGTGTTTGTGGAGGAGAGTACCCGCTGGGGCGATCCACGGGCGAAGCTTCTGGCCGGGGAGCAATGGGAACGAGTCCGACCCACCATCTGTCAATCATTAGGAAGAAAGGCTGAGCCAAAGATGGAATTTGAGGAACTTGCACGCCGTTTAGATGAGGCGTATCGCACGACCGCCGCCCGGTTTCCCCAGCCAGGCGTGCGCATCGAGAAGGTCAAGAACAAGGCTGGGCAAGAGCAAGACCAGCTTGTCATCACGGGCCTGGACAAAGTAGAGGAACCAGAGAGCCTGCACCTCTTGCGCCACCGCGTGGCACGACGCCAACCGTTGGTCGATTTGCCAGAACTCCTGTTGGAAATCCAGGCTCGCACGGGTTTTGCCTCCGAGTTTTCGCATATCAGTGAGGCCCGCTCTCGCCTCGACGATCTGCCTACCTCTGTTTGTGCTGTCCTGCTTGCTGAAGCCTGCAACGTGGGACTCACGCCCATGGTGCGCAAAGGGATTCCTGCGCTGGAGCGAGATCGGTTGCTCTATGTCCAACAGAATTACATTCGACCAGATACCCTTTCCCGCGCCAATGCACGTCTGGTGGACTATCAAGCAACCATCCCGCTGGCGAGAGCCTGGGGAGGCGGAGAAGTTGCCAGCGCCGACGGCTTGCGCTTTGTCGTTCCCCTGAGAACCTTGAACGCCGGTCCCAACCCCAAATATTTTGGCACCGGGCGCGGCATCACGCTCGTGAATTATACCAGTGACCAGTTTAGCGGTTTCAAAAATATCGTCGTCACCGGCACGCTGCGCGATTCGCTGGTCGTGCTGGAGGGATTGCTCAATCAAGAAACGGGGCTTCACCCCAGGGAGTTGATGACTGATACCGCCTCTTATGCCGACATTATTTTCGGGTTATTCCACATCCTGGGCTATCAATTCAGCCCCCGCCTGGCCGACGTGGGCGAGTCTCGCTTCTGGCGCATCGATGCATCTGCGGATTACGGCGTGCTGAATGGTCTGGCACGTCAGACGATCAACCAGAACCTGATCAAAGAAAACTGGGATGATATCTTACGAGTCGCGGGTTCCCTCAGCATGAGTACGGTCAATGTCACCGAATTGTTGCGAGCGCTCCAGGGAAATGGGCATCCTTCCACCCTGGCGAAGGCCATCGCGGAATTAGGGCGTATCGCGAAAAGTCTCTATTTATTGAATTATATTGATGACCCTGCGTACAGAAGACGCATCTTGATCCAGTTAAACAAAGGCGAAAGTCGCCATAGCCTGGCACGAGCCACCTATTTTGGACAGAAGGGAGAGGTGCGCCAACGCTATCGCGAGGGACAGGAAGAGCAATTAGGTGCGCTGGGCCTCGTGGTCAATGCCATGGTGCTTTGGAATACGTTGTACATGAATCGAGCGTTGGATGAGATGAAAGGGCGAGGCATGAAAATCGCGCAAGAAGATGTGGAGCGTCTCTCCCCGCTGGGCTATGATCATATCAATCTCCTGGGTCGCTATACGTTCTCGCTCTCTGATGAGATCCGTCAGGGGGCCTTCCATCCGTTAAGGGAGCCGGAAGAAACGGAACAAGAGCAAGAGGGGCCGGTGGAAAGCACGACGGCAATGAAAGAAGCATAGAACCCTTCCTTTGAAACCATCCGCGAGCTGGCCAAACTGTGCAAAGCATTGGCCAGCCACTCACTCTTCACCCGCACCGTCCTCCATCCTCGGCAATACACAACCTCCTGAGTGATTCCAGCAGCGTCACAGACGCCTGGCCGCTCTGTATTCTCTGGTCCAATTCCTTAGCGTTGTTTTTCGTTCCGTTCATACTCAAGGGCCAGCTTTAAGTGGCCGATACAAATGGGAGCATATAATAACTTTTGCCTGAGAAGCAACAGCCAGGTTCACAATTTTCCCGTTCGGGAGATGACCGGAATCAATCACTGCCAGGTCTACTCCTTGCAAAAAGGCGATCTCCTCCTCACCAAAATGGGCATCACCTGTTAAAGCATACGTTTTCTTATTATAGGAAAAACGTATGCCATGATTCCCTTCCGGTGGCAGGCTCCCAGACTCGAAGATATGCTCCGCAATGGTAAATGATCCTGCCCCTACCTCATGGACACGCACCTGGTAAGCTGAGTTTTGGAACAAATGCATTCCAAAAATTCCCATTAAGCCATCGACTACCTTCTGTACACCTGACGGACCATAAATATGTACATCGGTGCGGCGCGGATTATACCGAGAATGCGCGCCGGCCTGGAGAAACGGTATCAGGTCCGAGACATGATCAGCATGGAAATGCGACAAGAAAATATGATCTACTTGATGATGCTGTACACCGCGCTCAAGCAGGCGCTGCACCACGCCATGTCCACAATCAAAGACGATATAGGTCCTATCCAATTCCAGCAGCACACTTGACGCACGCCGTTCAAATTCAATATGACAAGTTCCAGTTCCTAACAATGTAAGGCTACTCATAATGACCCCTCTTTCCGTAAGTCCGGCGTTAAATCTCCTGCTCGTGTAGAGTAGACGGCCAGCACATTGCCTTGCGGTACGTTTCCAACAGCAGCTTATGTGACAATACCCCAATTGCACAATTTGGTCAGGAGTACGGATAGGTAGGGTCTCACGACCTTTCCCCCGTCCAAACGCAGCATGCGACTTTCACCGCACTGCGCTTTCCAGTTCAACCCAATGACTTCGAGGTTGCAAACTGATGGATGAGATATCCACCCCAGGGCGCACCAGTCGAAGCACAGCACAACCTGTTGTATGGTGTCCCCCGCTATGCCGGAGAACAAGGCACCATTACTCCTTCTGTCATCTGCTTTCCCTGGTTCACTTGTTGGTCCTCTGTTCGTTTGGATCTCCCCTGGCGGACCTTCACCGTGTCTCTCCCATTACAGAAGAGCCTTTGATTACTACGCCGCCTCCGTCCGCTCTCCCACCCGCTGGCATTCTCGCGGCTCTTGCGAGCACTGGCGGTGTGAGCGTTCCCTGATTTCCTATCGAGAAGTGAGAGCAACCCGTAGCTGCCTGCTTTACGCCGGGCGGGCAATGAAGTAGCACCCGTTGGACTAAGAAGCCTGTGGGTCAGCCGCCATGCCATTTTGGCTAGGGGGTCTCAGCCATTTCCCCCTTCGGTAGTAACGACGCTTATGCAGGTTCCTTCGCGGGGTCATATATTCCCCATTCGTCAGCATAGATCGCAGGGGTAGCCCAGTGGCCCTTTCGGCTAGGCCCATCTGGTACATTGTCAGCGGGCTTCCCACCCCCAACAGTGCCACTGCTGGACGCAGGCCACTCACCCCTCGTACCACTACTCAAGTACGGCCTTATAGGCAACTCCTCGATAAGCAAACAGGCGCACTCTTAGTCCTACCTCTGTCAGTCTTGCCGCAAAGCGTGACACTGAAAAGCCGTTCTCTCACACGACCAAGTGGCGGTCTGTGACACTCCTTCTGAGATCTTCATAGTGAAAACCACCTAAGCCCGCCATTGATGAAGATGCCCATCGACTGCTCCAACCACTCCCCCACCGACCACTCCCCCGCGCTTTTTTGGAGCAGGTACGGCAGGTACAGGAGGTACGCCACGCTCAATACACCTGATTCGAGAGCGGTTGTGTGTGGGGGAGTAGTGAGCTGGGGGAGTGGTCACGATCTCCCCAATCACTTCACCGCCCACTCGCTTCTCAAAGAGTCACCTACTGTGGTTGCCTGCTTTGCCGCTGCGCCGCCTGGAGATTCTTGGTGGTCGTATTGGTGGCAAACACGGCAATCGTTTTGGCCTCCATATCTAAGTGCGGATAGCCTTCCACAATGAGCGCGTCGTCCTGGTCTGCGATCGCGTCCGCAACTTTGTGCCACTGCTTGACCGCGATGTAGACCGTGTAGGAGGTCGAGGACTGCGGGGGAGTGGGCAAACCCTTTGGAAGAGACGGGATCCTCGAGGACTCCATGCTCGTGACAATGCACGCCCCGCGCTCAATGATCTGGCCCGGACGTCCGATAAGTGTGATCTTCACTGTGGTTACCTGCCCTTTCTCCGCGTTCAGTTCTGTGAGGACGGCCAGCCGATCCGCCCAGGCCATCGGTGCTGCTCCTGGGAGCCGGGGTGCTGGCGTCTGCGACTCCGCCTGCGCCGCGGCTTTTTTCTTCTGCGCAGCCTGCTGGTACAACGAACGCTTCTTGAAAATATGTTTGGTCGTCTCGACCGGCACACGCTCCTTAATGAGCAGAAAGAACACGCCTCCAGGCGTGCGCCGCCGCGAGCCATCGCTCACCATTCTGCCACCCTGCGTCTCGATCTCGTGCGTCTGTTGCAGAAAACTAAGCGCCTGCTCGATGCCGAGCCTTTTCACTGTGCGGTAGATTTGCGCTCTCGATTCCTCGGCGGTTTCGCCGAGTTGTTCGGCAATGAGCTGCGCCGTCTCAACACGCTGGGCATGGAGCGCGTGCTCCGCCGCCTTGCGCTCGGCCCGCAGCATGTCGCCCTGCTCGTCGTGCGCGGCCTCTGGCCCCTGCTGTTGTTCTTCGTCCATGTGCGGCCACCTCCCTGTGAGTCTCTGTATTACAGTGAAGCCATTGTAGAAGCTACACGCGCCGCTGTCAATTGCAGTACAGCAAAAGGCATGATTTCCCATACAGAGCCGAGTAAGAACGGCATGAACACGCCCATTGCTCCGCCGAAAGCCAGAAAACCAGTTTGCTGGATTGCTGGTTTTCTTCCTTTTTGGTATCGCTTTTCCTGCTCGTGGGATGCCCCTCATGTTCACAAAGGAATGTGCAAGCTTCTGGTACTGACTTAGTGCGTACCTGGACAGCCCTGGAACACATTTGGTCAGCACCAACGCCCATTTTTCACCCTTTCGTTCCTTTACTGGCCTCTGGTACTGACTTAGTGCGTACCTGGACAGCCCTGGAACACACTTTCTCGGTACCACTGTTCATTTTCAGTGTTTTGTGTCTCACGCAGACAGAAAGGACAACATCCGTGGTAATGACCTCCTCTTACTCAATGCGTTCCGCCAGTTCCGGCAGGCCCACGCCGGTCTTCTACGTCGGCTTCGATCCGGGTTCTGGCATCACCACCTTGTACGTGTCTCCAGAGGACAACCTGGATCAGGTCTGGACCATCTCCGCTCCCAGTCTGGTCAGCGACGGCAACCTGGCCGACCTGGCGAACATCCGCGGCAGAGACGTAGAGGACTCTCCCGCCTCAGCCCTGCGCAAAGGTGAATATGCCCTCAGCATCGAAGAAGCCGGACAGACCCGCGAATACTATGTGGGCGAACTCACCAAGCATGGCCTCAATGCCGATGATGCGCTCGGCGATCCGAATCGCTATTGGAGTAGTCACAGCCGCCTGCGCCTGCTCGCGCTCGCCGCAGCCGCCATCCCCGAAAACCAGTTCGAGCTGCGCGTCGTGACGGCTCTGCCAGTGACCCTCTACAAGGTCAAGGAGAATCGGAACCGCGTGAAGCAAGCCCTCCAGGGATACTATCGCTTTACCTTCAACGGCAAACCGAAAGAGGTGGTCGTGAAGATTGGCACGGTGACCATGGAAGGCATGGGAGCCTTGACCGCCTATGGTGATGGAATCGGCGAGGAAGCCATCATCGATATTGGCAAGCGCACCGTGGACTTGATCGCCGTCGAACAGCGCGTCCCAGACCCAAAGCGTTGCGCAGGCGACCCGAACCTCGGCGTCGGCAAGGCCATCGATGAAGTGATCCGTATCATTCAGCAGCGCTACCGGCGCGTCCTCACTGAGGAGCTGGCAACTGATCTTTTCCACGCCTATGCGCACGATCAGATGCTGCCAGAGGTCACGACTGACGACGCGAACGTTCCACCGGAGCAGCTCCATGCCATCGTGAAAGAAGCCGTCACCAAGCAAGGCCGCGCCATTAATGTGTTCATCGCGAAAACCTGGAACCAGGAAGGCGGCACCCTGGCCTCGAACTTCCGCAAGGTGTACCTGGTGGGCGGCGGAGCGCACTACTTTGCGGAGAGCGTTCGCAAGCATATCAAGAAAGCCAGCGTCCCCGGCGATCATCCAGAACTTGCCAACGCACGCGGCTACCTCGACCTCTCGCTTGGCCTGGAAGAGGTCAAGGCCATGATCTGGGACTGTTAAGCCATGCGAAAAGACGATTGGACCTATTGGACAACCGGGCTCCCTTCGGCATCCGAGGCGCTTGAAGACCTCGAAGCGTTGGCCCGCGAACTGGGGACATCGAAGGCTGAAGCGAATCGCTTTCTCATCGTTGCCTGGTCGAAGGCCAGGCGTGGCGATCACCTCTGGGGTATGGCGAACGGGGCCGCGGCTATGGGTGCTGCGCCCACGCCATTCTCCATGCTTCCCTCTTCTTCGATAGGCGAGGGACACGCCAGCTCGCAGCGAACACCCATTCCCCTGCGAGACAACGCTACGCAAAGGACATTGAGCATGCAAACCTTGCAGCGGCGCAAAAATGGAGCTGCAGCTGCAGCGGCCCTCGATTTAGACGATTAACCTATTCCAGCAAACTGGCAATCCAGTATTCCAGCAATCCAGTATTCCAGCAACTTTTCTGAAGGAGGGATAACTGGAGAGCGTGGGGGCTTGTGGGCGCAAACCTGCGAACCCCCTATGCGATAGATCACAGGAGAAAAGAAGAGACATAGCAAGCAGAACCTGGTCTAGAAGGTGTCTGGTATGACTTTCTCGTTGCCCGCCGACTTATCACCAGCTAGCCAGTAAACCAGTTTGCTGTAAAACAGGCAAACCAGTAAACCAGCATTCCAGCAAATTGTTACATGCAAGCTCAACAAAGCGAGAAGAGTTAGAAAGCGAGATCGAAAGCATGGAAACAGCCAGGGAGACCACCTATCAGATTCAATCCGAGGAGACTTCGGAACGTGACTCGCTACCCAAGGACCTGTATGTCGAGCAATATAGTAGCCTGCGCAGCGAGATCGAAAAGCGGCTCGACATCCGCCAGGCGACGCTAACGTTCACGCTTGTGCTGGCCGGCACGTTTTTGTCGGTGGCAGCGCAACCCGGTATCGCCGCCGCCACCGCCTTTTACTATCCGATCGTCGCCCTGTTCCTCGCCGCGGCCTGGACGCATAACGATTCTAAGATCGGCCAGATCAGCCAGTATATCAAGCTGGAAGTCGAGCAGCACATGCCGTTTACCGGCTGGGAAGCCTACCGCAAGGCCACATTCGACGGCACGCACCCACTCACCTCGAAAAGTGGGCTAGTCAGCTTCTCGACAAAAGGCGTGTTCCTGGCAACCGAGGCTCTCGCGCTGCTGGTTGGCTCCATCCGTTCCATAGTGGTCTTGCTTGCTGATCCCCAGCCAGGCATGATCGTCATTTCCGTCGCCCTCTTCGCCGCTGGAGTGGGCGCAACCATCTGGAGCTATTTCCTGCTCCAGCATCGCCGTAGTTAGAAGGAGATTTCCATTGAATCAAACACAAGAGCCGCCAACCTACTATCGCTTTCTCTTCTACACAGCTCTCGCGTTCGCGCTCGGTGTGGTCGCAGGTGGACTCATCACCTATGCAGGCGCACCGGTCGTGAGCATCATCCTGTTCGTCCTGGCTCTGCTTATCGTGGCCTACGCCACCGTCCAGATACGGGCGCGGCAGCGCAGAATGAAGGCTTTGTAGAGCGTAAGCTGGTTTTCCAGCATTCCAGCAATCCAGAAAAGGAGCATTGTTCGTGAGGAACCCCGTACCCCCCCATCGTCCGCGTCTGGCGGTGGGGGATCGCGCTGATCGTTGCCGTTGGTCTGCTCGGCGCGTGTCCTGCGCTGACAGGAACTTACATTCCCTTCTTCCTGGTCTGCCTCCAGGCGCTCGTGATCCTGGCGCTGGTGGCCCTCTCCATCGCCGCGAAAGTGTGGCAGGCGCTTCCGGCTCCCCTGAAGCTGCTGGTACTGCTTACCATAGCAGACCGGTTCGCGGGCCAAAGGTCGCAGGTCGCGAAGCCGCAGGTGCAGCCGATCCCTTTCGTTCCCTCCGGGGACAAGCAGCGCTCTTCGCTGTATGAGCAGCCGAGCGTCAACTATCCTGAAATGTTGCCCCCACAGTAGTTTCGTTGCCTATCGCCTCTATCCGTCACCACTGCTCTCCAGCGGGCAAGCGGGGGCCGGGTGCGATCCCCGGCGAGGCACTTCGTTTCTGTCTTGTAGCGCGTTATGCAAGAGCGAGAGTCAAAGAAAGGAGCGTGAGCGTGAAACAATCGAAGCCTGCAACCCGGCGCATCCACGTCCAGTACGCGGATGTTGGCCTGCCACGGCCAGGCCAGTACAGCAGCGATAGTTTTCACATTGATCGGACTGTTGCCAACATTCGCGAGCTGGAAGGCAGCGCACGAGGCGAGGCAGAGCAGGGCGAGATCCGCTTTCAGCATCGAGCCGTCCCCGTCTATCGCCTCAAAAGTGCAGGTTCCATGTGGACGACGGACCGTGCGCGGGTCGTTGAGCCAATTCGCATTACGTACCTGCGGTAATGTCACGCTTGCTGGTTTTCCAGTAATCCAGCAAGCCAGCCGATTCCCCCATGATGACCGCACGAAAAGATGCCACAGATTCACCCTCGAAAAGCGCGGCTTGCTGCGATACAGCAGGTGATGTTCTCAAGGAGAGAGATTCCTACCGCTTTTGCGGCAGTGGCCTTTTGTCGTGCTTCTTTCATCGGTGTGCGGTTGCCATGTGCGACCAAGCACGAGAGACTTCTGCGTATGGCAAACTTCCAGGTTGCGCAGCAACAGGCAAGAGCGCGACGGGCGGCACGCGACCTGGCGCAACAACTCCTTCACTGCTCCCTCGATGAGCTGGACGCCATTGAGGAGCAAGAAGCTGAGGTCCGTTACCGCTTCAGGTGCATCCACAAAGTGATGCGCTGCCGCCGATCCCGGCGGCACGCTCCAGACATGGTGCTGAAGCACAACGTGCCGCCCAACGCTTCACGCCAATCCTGGTGTCAACAGGCATCGTAGCACAGCTCAAGGAGGAGCCAGCAAACCAGCAAACCAGCAAACCAGCATTTCCCGGTCAGTATGACCACCTGAATGGGAAAGTATCTCGAAAGGATTTCCATGAAACGAACCAACACCCGTTCCCAGCAGACCGCCGTTCAGGCAGATCGGCGAACTAGCACCTTGATTGTTCCTCCAGGCGGGGATGATATCACCACGGATGGCCTGGAGATGGATGAGCAGCCCGAAGAAGACCCGGTCCTGCAGCCCCCGCTGTGGCTCTTCATCGTTGGTGGGGTCGAAATCGCGTGGGGGCTGATCACCAATTTCTTGCAGGCAGGGACCTCGTTCACCGGCATTCTCGGATGGCAACAGTCCGATACTCTCAACGGCTATGGGCTGACGGAGGGGACAAAGCTGCTGCTCTCGCGCAACCTGGGCTTCACCGTTGTCGCGCTGGTCCTCGGCGTCGGCGCGCAGATCGGCATCCAGGTCGTCAACCAGCAGATATCCAAGGAGTGGAAGCAGAAGCGAGTCGTGGAACACGAGTCCACTCAGCAGGCACTCGTCCAGATCGCCAGCAACCTCTCGATAGGACACCTGCTCGGCGGCGTCAGTTACCTGATCTGCGCCGTCTCCGATTACATGTTTATTACCGAGATCGATTCCAGTGGCTCGTTCGGGGCCTACATGATCATGACCTTCTGGGCGCTAATCCTAGCCTGTAGCAGCACCTACGTCCTGCTCGACGGGGTGCAGCGCATCTGGAGCGGCGTTCTTGCTCACCGCGCCTGGCGGCTCTGGCAGGATGCGCTGCGAGTACATTTTGAACGTCTGGCCGACCAGTACCAGGCGTAGAGGGCAATCCATTATCCTTGTACACGCGGTTTTCCTAGAGAGAAAGCCGCGTGTTCTCATTTCAGGAGGAATTGAGCAATGCATATGAAACCGATTCACTACCTGTTGTTCGTCCTTATCATGGGTCCGTTGATCTGGTTTTCCTCGAAAATGCGCTGGGGACCGACTGGAACCATGATGTGCGTGATCGTCGCCATCGTCCTGGGTTTTGTGATCATCGTCAGTAGCAAGCGCGTCTCCAGGCGCTTGCGCCGCTCACTTGGCACCAACCGCGCGGAAGCTGCGAATTTCCTCTTCGGACCAACACACCCGGGCATTCGCAAACAGGAAATCCGCCAGGCACACCAGCAGGTGATGGCGCGCACGCGGGTGGGCGAGTGGCGCGCACCAACGATGCGAGAGCAGGTCCGACCGCAAATGCCCGATCCGCAGCGGCGGCCACAGCAGTTCTCGTACCCACAGTACGCCGCGCAAGCCGCCATGCAGAAGACCATGGCACTGCCCCCACCTTCTGTCAAATCGACCACTACGACGACTCAAAAGGCGCCTCCGCGCACGGCGAACGAACCAACCCGCGGGCGCCTGACACTGGGGCCGAACGCCGCGATGCCGTTGGAAACGTCCGCGACCAGCAGCATCATTATTGACACGCCACATCGCCCGGTGTCACCGGTGTTCGTTGAGGAGTGGATCAAGGCCGGGCTGGGGTTCTTAGTTGTTGACATGCACAACCAATATGCACCGTTCCTAGCCCAGCTCCCACCGGGGTTTGGTTTCCTGGCCGGCAGCGGCGAGGCCCAGGAGAGCCTGACCGGGGAGCAACAAGCCCGCTACATGGCCGTGTCGGGAACGCATGAAGCCATTCAGATCGGGAAGGGCATCGTGACTGAGGGCTTGCAGGTCATCTTCAACTTCGCGAGCTTTCGCGACACCACCGAGGCAGGAACACTGCTGCTCGCCCTCCTCAAGGGCTTTTGGGATAAGATCGGCACGACAGCAGGCCAACCGTGCGCGATCCTGATCACTGACCCGCGCCCGCTCTTCCCTTCCGATGAGAAGAAGTGCGTGATCGGGAACTCCGGCGTTGCCCAGAGTCTCTACGACCACTTCATGAACTTCCTGGAAGTCGCGCAGGATCAAGAGAGTCGGGAGCGCAGAATGGCGATCTACCTGTCTACGCCAACCCTCGCCGAACTGGAAGAGGATGTCATGGCCGTCTGCAGACTCTGGATCGTGAATACCGCATCTGAGGCGGAGATCGGCCTGGTGGGGAAGTACCTTGAACTCAACGATGACGACGTGGCAGGGCTCTCGGATGGGGAGACGCTCCTCTGGGATACCTGGGCGGAGGCCGTCGAGCCGATCACCGTTCGTTTCCGCCGCAGCGCGATCGCGCTGCGCACGCCTGCGGCTCGCCGACGCGTGGAAGCGGGCCAACGCCTGGGGGAACAGACGGGGCTGGGGACGAAGCAGGACGCTTAGAGGGGACCTCCTCAGCCCAACCCTATCACTTGACCCTCCCCTACCTGGCTTATGCGCTTACCGTCCTGGAGGCAGGCTACAAGGACAATGCCCTCCGACGCGCGCCGGTGACCTACATGCCGCTGGCGCGTGAGCTGCGCCTGCGCAATGCAGGCACCGGTCGGGAGATGCTGAACCTGGACCAGGTCGCGGAACTCGCCAGCGTCATTCGCGGACTCACGGGGGAAGAGCGCGAGTCCGCACGCGCCTATGCAGAGGCAGCGCTCCGAGCCATCGGGAAACTGATGCCAGCAGCCGTAGAAACGCTGGAACTCGAAGAGTCTCCATCAATACCAGGACAGCAATCCGCCTGGACCCTCCCGCCGGTAGACCTGCTGGAGCTACCTGATACAGATACACACATCCCCGAAAGCGTGTTGCGGTCTATGGAGCAGCGACTCCAGGCAACACTCAATGGGTTTCGCAATTTGAAAGCGGAGGTGCGATCGGAATATACCCATGTTGGGCCGAGGGTGCTGCGCTTCGGCATCCTGCCCACAGGGATACCAGTCATGCAGCAGAATGGCGCGCCCAAACGCGACCAACAAGGCAATATTGTCTATGAGCGGCGCACCACCTTGTCGCAGATCGGGGAGCGTGAAAGTGACATTATGGCTGCACTGGAGGCAAACTCGATTCGGTTACAAAAGCCGGTGCCTGGCACGGGCTATGTGGGAGTGGAAATTCCTAATCCGCATCCACAATATGTGTCGCTCCGCGAGATCCTGGAGAGCAAAGAGTACGAGCTTGCTCGGTCGCAGTCCCGCTCCAAATTACTGTTCGTGTTAGGTCGCACGGTTGCGGGCCAGGCACGATTTTGTGACATTGCCAAAGCACCGCACATCCTCGTTGCCGGAGCGACCAATACCGGCAAGAGCGTCCTGCTCAATGCGCTCATCTGCAGCGTGCTGATGCAAGCGACGCCTGAAGATGTCAGGATGCTCATGGTCGATCCGAAGCGAGTGGAGTTGACCATGTACAACGGCATTCGCCACTTGCTGCGGCCAGTGGTGACGGACGTGGACAAAGTGGTCCCGCTCCTCAAAAACGCCATTGGTGAGATGGATCGGCGCTATCGACTCTTTGAGCGACTGGGCGTGCGTAATCTGGCTGGCTATCGCAAACAGCGAGCAGAGCGGCTGGCCCGCGGGGATACCTCCCTCGCGAACTTGCCGGCGATCCTGATTATCATTGACGAATTGGCAGACCTGATGATGGTGGCTGCTGACGAGGTGGAAGACCAGATCTGCCGCCTGGCGCAGCTCGCTCGTGCAACGGGCATTCACCTGGTGATCGCCACGCAGCGGCCCTCGGTCGATGTCATCACGGGGCTGATTAAAGCCAACATCCCGACGCGCATTTCGTTTGCCGTCTCCTCTCAGGTAGACTCACGGACCATCCTTGATCTGGTGGGAGCCGAAAAGCTGCTCGGCTCTGGCGATATGCTCTACTTGCCAGCCGACGCACGTACCCCAGAGCGCCTGCAAGGTGCCTTTGTGAGCGACGAAGACGCAGAGGCGATGGCAACCTACTGGCAGACGGTTCAGCCTTCGGTCGGCGTGCAACTCGCCGAAGTGTGGACAGACGAAGCCGATGAGGACGACGGCCAGGCAGAAGAGGCAGAAGAGGAACGGGACGATAGCAGCAGCCAGGGCGAGAGCGATTCCGATGAAGCCCTGGTGATGCGCGCTATCGACCTCATGCGCGGCATGGAGTGGATCTCTGCCTCACGCTTTGCGCGAGAGTTCAAGATCGGGAGTACGCGCGCAGGGCGCATCATGGACATCCTGGTCGCGCGGGGGATGGTCTCGGCTACCGCCGACGGTCCCCGCAACACCAGGCGCGTCCTCCTTGCGAACAACGAACAGTCGGACTTGGAGCAGGACGAAGCCGAAGAGGTTTCGCTCTCTTCGTAGGAACAGACGGGACGCGGCAATGAAGCGCGTCCCCTTTTTTGACTTTCCAGTTTTCCAGAAAACCAGTATTCCAGAGAGTGAGCGTGCTTCCTGGAAGAAACGGAGGAACGCATGAGAAGAACGAGATCGCCTGGGTATCCAGTGCGCGTATCTCGACCCGGAGTTCAGCGCAGAAGTGTGCCGCACTCCAGAAGAGCGGCGTCGAGGCCACGCTATCACGACGCAGCGTACTGGTTCCAGGTCTACCACCCTGAGGCAACCAGGGCAGGACGCCACGCCGCGGCTGCTCTGGGCACGCCCCGAAAAGTGACATCCGAGCCAGGGAGCAGTGGAATCGGCTTGCTCCCGATAGCTGGCATCCTGGCCCTGCTCGCGCTGATCCTCGTCGTGTGTACTGTCGTCCATCTCCCTGTTGCACCGCCATCGGTCACAACTACTTCCGCCTCTGCCTCTATGCAACGCATTAGCCAGCTTGACCCGTCACAGTACGATGCGCCACCATTCGATATGAACACCTGGTGGGACTCGGCCTGTTCCGCTGCGGCCATGACGATGGTGATTGACGCCTATGGTCACACCTATCGCATCGCCGACATTCTACGCGTCGAGGTCGGCCTGCATGAGATCACGGTGGCTGACGGCCTGCTGCACAGTTCTGGCATCGACCGGACCGTTGCCAAGTTTGGCTTTCGTGCAACCTGGCTGCAACCTGGCTCACTTGACCAGGTGATCGCCACGGCGAACAGCGGCAAGCCGGTGATCGCCAATCTGCGCGGTCCCAATTTTCCGACTGGCCACTTCCAAGTGGTCGAAGGCGGGAGCAACACCCAGGTCTATGTCGCCGATTCTTCCAGGTTGAATATGACGTTCTGGGCGCGCCAGGCGTTCTCAAGCTATTACACCGGCCTCGCTGCCGTCGTCGAGCCAGCAGCCTAAAAGGAGGGAGGAGATGACCTACTACAGACGGCCTGCTGGCTCGACAGGGTCAATGGTGCGCCGCCCCCGCAGATCAGCAGCGCGAAAGAGGGGGCTGCCGTCCATGCCCGATTACGGGGATTCAGCGTACTACTGGTTTCATGAGACGTTCCGGCCAGCCACTTCAGACATCACCCCGAGGCCTCGCGCACTGCCTGCACCCGAAGTCTCGCGCGACGCCGAAGCCGGGTCGCAGTCAAGCGGCATCGGAGGCTATCTGCTGGCCGTTGCGCTGATTATCCTCGTCCTGGTTGGCGGAGGAACCTGGTTAGGTAGCTCCCTCGCCTCCACGCTGAGTACGCCAACGAGCGCGGGGACGGGCTACTCTCTCGTAGGCGAGCCTACTGTCAGCGCTGATTTTATTAACCGGGTTCTCGTGCGCTATCACTCGCCCGCTGTAGGCGAAGGGCAGACGGTCTATAACGATGGCGTGAAGTACGGCATCGATCCGGTCTTCGCCCTGGCTTTTTTCATGCATGAATCGAGCTTTGGCACAACCGGCGAAGCACGCGCCTCGCTCTCTATCGGCAACCTGCGCTGCGTGGGGGCGGGATACGAGGACCTACACCCGACCTGTCAGGACAACTTCGCCTGGTTTTCGAGTTGGGATGATGGCATCGAAGCCTGGTATCGCCTGGTCAAGAGCGGGTATGTGCAGGGCGGGATTAATGCCTTCATTGGTAGAGCCGCTTGCCCCTGTGTAACGGTCGCACAGATCATCCCGGTCTACGCGCCGCGCTCGGACCACAATGACGAGGCCGCCTACATCGCAGCCGTCGAGCAGGAAGTGGACACCTGGCGAAGCGGGCAGGTGTGGGTCGGATGACGCACGCGAGAGACGTGCAGCTGCATCTTATCTTCGTCGCCAGGTTCGCGCGTACAGTGTTAGCTTCGCATTTCTCGATTTCGTTGGCGAGCGGGCCAGCTTTCCAGACCAGCCCCGTTCGCCCAAGCCACAATGCCAGAGCATATGGCATCTCATTATATCGCGTGGGGTGCTGCGCTCTGGCCTCAAAGATAAGGAGATACCTCGTGAACGATCGTTTCCTTCTGACCATTGATCCGCCGCAACTGTGCCTGTACGGGGATGAAGACGGTCAGCCCTGTGAACGCCTTACAGCGTATACAGAAGCAAGTACTGACGCTCCCGACTATCCACGGCAGTTGACAGTCGCCCCTACTGCTGGCAGCACCTGGAGCTGTGCATTCCGCCCTGGCTCGAATACCCGAACACCCGAAGAAGTTGCCTGGGAGTGGTTTTGTATCGCGAACTTCATCGTTGGGCACTATGGTGGCAGACGCTTCTACTGATTTGATCGCGTTGCTCTTTAGAGGCCTGGTATAATGAGATCATGGAGGAAGAAGCCAGGCCTCAGGTATCGGCTTTGTGATCGCTGCTACCTGTGTTGCCACTATCGAATGTAGCTTTCACTCCCTGGATCCTCGCCAGTTCATCCATGACGAAACCATCTAGACCATCACCATTGTCTGGTGGTCGTTGCTTACGCATTCGAGACTGCCTATCTCCCCATTCCCAAGAACACTCCTTCAAGCAGTTCGCCCACAACTTCGCCATTCTGTACTCATGTTCCCTCTTGCTAAGAGGGAACATAAATTGAGCTATTCGCACCCACACATAGCCTAGAGCCAGGGTGCCAGCCGAAGGAACGGCCAACAAAGCCTGGCCTTTCAGAATAGCAAGGGCGAGAGGAAGCACTAGCATCACGATGGTGATAACTGCCACGGTGCCCAGAAGTGCCCACTGCATGGCGCGTGAGGGATGAAAGCTATCAGCATCCTTATTGCTGAACGTCGTGGCCTCATGCTCACAAACATCTCGTGAAATATGAGCATTTATTTCAACACTTGAGGAGTGCTCGCGCGGCTTCGCAGGGTTGTGCTCTGCGGTGGTGGTGCCGCCTCCGGTACCAGCAGCGCTACTAGAGGGTTGGGGCATAAAGCTCTCCTTCCTGTGTCGATCAGCGCGTAATTGAGCTTCATCTGTTCTATGGCAGGTGCGACCGAGTATCTGTCCTTTTGCCCTGTAGAACGGGAGCGAAGGGTAAAATGCTGTAGCGATGGATCGGTGGGAGCGCCAGGGTATGTTTCGGACGTCGTGCCATTTGGGCAGAATTGCCGATTCTTCACGGGCACATACTACCGACCGGTGGAAGTGCGGAAATTCGTGGGAAGGGTTACAGCAATTGGACGGGCAGCCCCGTTATAAGAGGTAAAAGACCCCTGGCAACAACGGATTGAGGAGTGAGCTATCTGATGGATGATCGAGAGCATGACGCGACGGGGCCCCGGCAACAGAGGCCAGGTCATCAGGCGCCTCCAGGCTCGAAGGCTGAAAAGCGTCATGCACGGGAGGCGGGGGATCTTCCGTTCATGTCCAGACTTGAGCAAGCACAGGCGGGAGACGAAGGTGCGCAGGTATTCTTCTATGAAGCCTTGCGTCGCCAGGATACAGCAGTACAGGCGTTTTTAGAGAAGCTTTCCGATCAAGGAGATGCCACGGCCAACTTATTGCTGCGAGGGTATTACTTATCCTTACTTCTGAGGATTAGGACTGGCGACGCAGATGCATTGGATGTGCTGCGTGAGCAGGTACTAAAACAGAACTTCGTAGCTCACGAGTTGTTACTTGAACTCACCGCCCGCGAAGATCAGATTGCGCTCACAGTTCTGCGCGCGTCCTATGATTGTCTATTGGAACAGATTTGGGAAGGGAGCACGAGCTCGTTGGCGTTTTTTCACGGACAGCTGCAGCACCAGAATGATGAAGCGCTGGCGTTTTTGAGTGAGCGGGCAGCCCAGGATACTCGAGTGTGTACGATGCTCTTGCATCCATATTATCGGTTGCTGGTTTCGCAGGCGGTAGGGGATGAACGGAATATGGCCATATTTCGAAGGCAGCTACAGCGTAAGGATGAGGTAGCGCAGACGTTTCTGATACAGCAGGTTGGAGAAGGGAGTGATGATGCATTTCGAGTTTTATGGGAATATTACCGACCAGATATAGAGCGCCATGTGCGGCAACTGGTCCTGGGGGCAAGTGCAAGATTGGTGGAGGAACTGACACAGGCAATCTTTGTTAAAGTCTGGCGGTCACTGCCCAATCGGAACGATAAAGAGCCCAAAATGCAGTTCCGCGCCTGGCTCTATAGGGTGGCGAACAGCGAGGTCTTCGATTATTTTGACTCTTTGAAAACAAGACGGGCAAGAACAGCAATTCCTTTGATAGAGCTGAGCGAGAATGCTTCGGTACCAGGGCCAGAGGACGAAGTATGTGAGCAGGACCACCTACAGGCCTTACTTAGGGAAGCACTGCTGTGTCTCAGCGAACGGGCGAGGAAATGCGTACTCATGGCCGATGTCGAGGGGTACAGCACTCAGGAAATAGCAAGGGAATTAGGTATACGGCAGGGTACAGTCACCGCCTATTTGTCCCGTAGTCGCGCAGAGCTGCGCAATTACCTTCAGGCCCTCAACTACAGGTCCGGTGATACGCAGCAGCCTTCATCAGAGAGCAATAAGCGCCATGGTAAGAAGCGAGGCACAGGCGAGCAAGATTCGAATGAGAGAGGAGACAGCCATGAGTAATCATGCCAATCCACATGTCGGTAGGTACCTTGGTAACTATCAGATAACAGCCGAGATTGCTTGCGGGTCTTTTGGTGCTGTATATAAGGCGCAACATAGCTTTCTGCCACGTATTGCGGCGATCAAGCTTCTGCATACTGTGCGCATCAACTCGCCGCAGGATCGTGAGAGGTTTTTTCAGGAAGCTCGGCTTCTCGCAAGGCTGGCACACCCTCATATTCTTCCGCTTTATGAAGCCGACATAGACGGTGAGTCTCCCTATTTCATAAGCGACTACGCTTCTGGTGGGTCTCTCCGGGATCTGCTTCAGCATCGGCCGTCTACACCCTTGCCAGTAGAGGATGTCATTACCATTCTCTCGCAGGTTGGCGAGGCGCTTTCCTACGCCCACCAGCAAAAGATCATTCACCGTGATATCAAGCCCGAAAATATCCTTTTTAATAATAATGGTGATGTTCTTCTTGCCGACTTTGGCATCGCTACGATATTGAGCACCGCAGAACGCACGCATGCTACTGCCGTTCATAGTACCCCTGTGTACATGGCTCCAGAGCAATTTCAAGGGAAAGTAAGCGCCGCAAGCGACCAGTATGCATTAGCGGCGATCGCCTATGAGTTATTGACCGGGCATACCCCCTTTGGTACTTCTCTTTATGATGAGTGGGTGGCAGGGGCATCCGAACATCGCGAGGAGGCTCTTCCCGCTCTCACTCAATTCAACCCTGCGATACCAAAGGCTGTAGAACAGGTTGTCCTGAAAGCTTTAGCAAAACATCGACAGGAGCGTTATGTCGATATTGCTGCCTTCGTGGCTGCTTTGCAAAATGCGATGGATCGAAGCCGTCGAGAAAGTACCTCCTATCCTCTTGCCTGGTATAAGAAGCAGCTAGAGGAGTATGAGCAGGTTCTTCGAGCTGAGAGCCGCTCTGAGCAAGAGATAGCGTTAGACAAAGGAGATCCTTTTGCGATAAGTGTAGAGCACCTGATCGGACGGTTCGTCGAGAAAGCACTAACGCAACTCTCTTGGGTTGAACGTAGCTGCCTGCTTTTGTATAGTGATGCCCAGTTTGCATCCAATGAGATTGCCGAGATTATGGGTATAAGTGAACAAGAGGTCCGTCAGGCACTTGAACAAGGCCGTGAACGACTGCTTCGAAGCTATTACCTTTCTTTGGAGCAAGAACAAATTCTCCCATCCAATAGCCTTCGTACTCCTATGGAGAGCGATAATGCTCGGATAGCGTACTTACTCAAGAGGATTCCTACTGCTGAGCCTGAACTACCGGTTCCCTTACTTCCTACCATCCAATCCAGAGAATCCGCTCAGTTTCCACAAGGGAACGAAGAGGGTAATGATCTCGGCTCTATCTCTGGCCACAAAAAGCACAGCCTAGAGTTTCAGGTTGAAGTTCTGTGTCCTGATAGGTTCTCAGAACTAGTTTTTGATGAGCCAGAGAGTATGGTGCCTATCATCAAGGGGTGTTTGGAGCGGGTTTTGCGGGAGTTTCTTGGGAGAGTAGATGCAGAAGTGATTCTTCATCCAAGAAACCAAAAAAGCAAAGCAGCAAGAGAAGCGAAAAATCGCGACGAAGATGTGCCTATTCCTACCCCAGAGCGTCCAGTGCGTGTGCGTGCAGTTAAGTGAGCAACTAGGATTAGGAAGGAGGATTACTATATGGCTATTATTCACATCCACCTCCAGTGCAATGATAGGTTCATCGAGGCGCTTCCAGAAGGGATAGAGCATGCCGAACTCATGGTAGAAAGCCTGGTGAGCCAAGTCCTGCTAGAGTTATTCAATACTGTGACTGTGAATGAGGTGACCATTAAACAAGCCCCATTAGGGGTTACACTGCAGTGCGAGACCGATATCGACCAAGCTAGACAGGGGGACTTAGGAGCTACAGAGCTTTTGATAGAAAATGTGGTGAGTCAGGTTTTGCAGGAACTGTTTGACACTGTGACTGTGGATGAGGTAACTATTAAACAACTTTCTTCTCAACGAGAGGAGATCGATTCGGACTCCGGTGAGCAACGGAACCAAAATGCACGATAAGAAAATAAAATGACTTGGCGGGCAGATCCACAGATGCCTCACTATGCGGAAGGCTGTATCGTTGTTTTGGGTTCCATTGTTCCTTGAAGGCCTACAACAATGGCTAACTGTCATCGCTCAGATATCCTGGCTCTTACGCAGGTTCGCTGATCCAGCGAAATGATGAGATTGTCCAAACGTCAGATGTGGCTCTTCTGGCAGGGCGGCATCCTCTTTGTCAGAGGATAGGTCATCAGAATCAGCGAGCTTACGCAAGAGCCAGTTAAAGTTTGTATTTACAAGCAGGGGAGATACCATCACGGTATCTCCCCTGCTGTTTTTCTGGTTTACTGGTTTGCTGGATTATTTTTGTGCTGTCTGAGCTGCTGCACCAGAAAGCCTTGCTCCTGGTGCTCCTCAAGATCACGCTGGGCGGCGAGAAGCGCTTCCTCGACGACTTCCTCAAGGTTGACGCGCTTAAAGCCGTAGCGCCGCTTCAGCAGTGCTTTCATATCCTCAGCGGCCTGCACAGCCTCATTGCTGAGCCGGTAGGTAACTTTCGTGTAGGCGTCAGAGGAGCGAAACGCTTTCTGGGTTGCTGGTTTGCTGGAAAGAGGTTCAACAGGTCTCAGTCGCCCCTGTAGGCTGCTGGGCACCGTTGTGAGTACAGGTGGAGAGGTTCCCTCTTGCTGCTGGCCCACCTGAGCCACTTCTTCTTCTGCTGCTAGCTCTTGCTCCATTTGGGTGCGGATATTGCGACGTCTGGTGGTCATGCTGGCCTCCTCCCATTCACAATGGCGGTACTTTTCGCGACAATGGTTTGGGCGATAGCGTCCCAGTACGCGCCCAGGACCGGGCCCATTCTGCGGTCGGTATCCCGGATATCGATGTGCTGCTCGCTGGCCTCGTTATAGAGCGTGGTCTTACGCGACGGCTCAGGGTACACGTAGATGCCCCTCTTGCCGAAGAGTTGACCGAGCAGCGCGATGGCATCGTTGTGGCTGCCGGTGCCTACTTCATACTGGTTGGGCAGAATGCCCCACAATTGGAGGTCCTTATTCAGTGGATTCCGCTGGTCAGGTGTACCCTGTACGTCCTCGATGAGATTAACAGTGTCCTGGCTGCCAACAACGTAGATGATCTCCGTCTTCGTCGGAACAATGGCAAGGTCAGCGGAGGTCAAACTCATGGTGGGGAAAATGCTGACGGAGCTGCCCGGGGTATCTGCGATGACAAAGTCATATCCCGGATAGAGGTTCAGCAGGTCCGAAAGCCGCCCCTGCCAGAACAACCCCTTCTTACTGGGCAGCTCGATCTCCAGGTTTTGGAGCTCATCGTGCGCTGGCAGCAGGTGCAAATTCGGCATAATCACGAGGGGCTCAATGCGCTCCAGGGTTTTGAGTGCGTTATAAATGGTCGGCTGCTGTCGTTTGAATTTGAAGCCTAAATAGTGAAACGATGCCGACCCCTGCTGATCCATATCGCAAAATAAGACCTTGTAGCCCATGCGGGCGAGGGCGAATGCGAGATGAACAGCAGTCGGCGTCTTACCCGAGCCGCCCTTGCCGTTGACGATGGCAATGACGATGGTCGCGCCAATGATAGTGACAACGCTCATGCTTCCTCCTTTTCACTTGGCGTGAGGGCTGCATTTTCTGGAAAAAGTATTTCCTGATAGACGCATTATAAGCACTCATGAGTGAGTATACAATAGCCAGTTTTCCAGTAAACCAGTAAACCAGATAATGGTTTGTCGGAAGTGAGAGGGAAGTTGCGCCAGAGAAGTAAAAAACCGAGTCTCTCTTCCTTCTGGAGCGCCTGAAAGCAGAGGGCTCTCTTGGGTTATCAAGAGAGGAGCGAGGAGCATGTGGTTGTAGCGCTGATGTCAGAGCAAGCGCTGGTCGCCAAAAGTGATGCTCGCACCGGCGCCACATGGTACTCGCGAGCTGGGTAATGTTCTGCACCAAAGATTTCTCGTGTGTCATTTTCTTGAAGGTGGCGTTCCATTTAGGCCACACAGATTGTCGGTAGCGTATTCCAATAGTGATGGTTTTAACTCATCTATATAGTGCTGAGATGTTCCAGGAGGAGATCTTGAATTCTTTCTCGTATTTCCTGTGTACCCAGCTGCCGAACGCGTGGGCTTGTATGTAATTGCCTAGCCAGGTTGAAAGGCTTTCCAACTATGACAGTGATCGATTTTGAGAAGAGCATGCCTCTAAACGATTTCCCACTGTAGCCAAAGGTAACCACTGGAACTATCTTTGCCCCTGTTGCCAGAGCGAGAAAGGCAGCACCATCATGGAAGGCGCCTAGCTCTTGCCCCGATCCGCGAGTTCCTTCCGGCAAGATCAAAATACAGTGACCGGCTTTCAATCTTGATCTGGCGATTTTCATCGCTGCAAGCTTTGGTCCTCGATGGCGATCAATCACAACTGCACCGACGCTTCGGCCAAGGATTCTAACCAATGCACTAAGAAATGGGTGACCTCTGATCACATCGTATGCTAATATCAGGCTGACAACTCTGGGGAGAGCTGCCATGACTATTGCTCCATCAAGTCGATGGATGTGATTCATTACAAAAATGAGAGGTTCATCGTTAGGAACATGCTCGATACCCGAAACCTTCCAGCGACCAATTTTTGATAAAATCAAGGAAATGAGCGATTTCAGGAAGAGGTATACCATCTTTTGAGCTCTATTCATTTTCATGATCCCCTCGCGCGAGTTATACGTCATATCCGAACGGCACCCATTATTCGAGAGATCTGCGACGTCCCAAGAATCCAATCGGTAATCATGCGCTTTGATACTTACAACGTTAATAAACGCTAGCGCATCAGCTTAGGTAAGTCAAGATAGTCAGCGCGGAAGCGCCATGTTCAGAATGAAGCTGAAGGACAACAATATTTGAAAAAGATAGAATTAAAGCGTCTATAAATAAAGATGCAACCGAGTCCCTGAAAAGCAGATCGAATATACGGGTGGTGCAGACAAGTGCTAGATCTTCTGATTGTACACCGTATCAACAGTCAGGCATAGCTTTCTGGCATTGTGAACTTTTATTGTAAGACAATCCAATAGCGCAGATGGGATTTGACGGAATGGTAACGAAACGAAGGGCTCTAAGTGTTATTGGTGGGCTGGCATTTGCTTTTAGTACTATCATCTTCGCGCCACTGGGAGTCTTCAGCGTCATCACTGAGCTTATTACTTTACTGGCTTTCAATGAATTTCTGTGGATGTATCATGTAAACGACGATATCGGCCTGTATACCATTTCCATGGCTGTATTTGCAATTCAGAGCATTGCGTTTCTTTTTCCTCCCCTGCGAAGCCCAGGAGGGGCCCTGACGCTCACCCCCCTCACTATCTTAACTATCGCATTAATAACACAACAAATTGAAGAGAAGAACTTTGGACAGATTCTTGTTATTCTTCTGGGAACTGCATATGTCAGCTTCCTCCTCTATTACCTGGTTCTTCTACGAGCTATGCCTGATGGTCGGGAACTGATGATCGTCCTTGCCATAGGAACATTTGGGCGAAATTTAGGAGCTTTGGTATCTGGTCATTTGATTCGTCGTGGGCATACGATGCTCCCCAAGGTGAGCCCCAGGAAAACCTACGAAGGAACTGTTGGCGGCTTAGTTTTTACTCTCCTGATAGTGAGCCTCAGTGGGCATTGGTTACTTCCGGTTTTGAACCTGGGTGATCTGATCGCGATAAGTTTCTTGATCGGCACTCTTGGCCAGGTTGGAGACCTGGTTGAGTCCTGGCTCAAGCGAAATGCCAGCGTCATCAACTCTGGGCAAATTCTTCCAGGACAAGGGGGAATACTTGATTCAGTCGATAGCCTGATCTTCACGGCTCCAGCCCTATATTTTTACATTGTCATACGAATGTCAGTAGCCGGACTCCACGTTTAGGCAGCGGGGAGAACACGAAGAAGGAACTAAAGAATGCATCACCTCCCTAACATCTTTTGCTTCAGTCGACTAGTAATAACCATTCCGGTATTTGTCCTGGTACTGATCAATGAACCCTGGTCTTTTCTTGCAGCAACAGTACTCTTCCTCCTCGCTTCAGTGACTGACATCCTGGATGGCTACACAGCCCGACGTCTCCATATCGTTTCCTCTACAGGGGTCTTCTTCGATCTGACTGCTGATAAAATTTTCGTCTCTGCGACTTTAATTGCCCTAGTACAGATTGCGATTGTCCCCGCCTGGGCTGTCGTCATCGTCTTAGCCCGCGAATTCGCGCTGACCGAGCTGCGCTCCATAGCGGTAGATAAAGGCCGAGTTATCCCGGCAGGGAAATGGGGCAAACTGAAAACATTCCTTACCCTGACCGCAATTGGTGGACTGCTGTTGGCAAAAGGACTTGATGCACATCAGCCCGACCTGCTTCGAGCCCTTCTCGTTTTCAGGGGTCCCACAGTGCAAGTGAACGACATTTTGTTTGTAATCGCCAGTATTTTGTTCCTGCTCGCAGTGCTCTGGACAGCGATTTCAGGTGCTGAGTATGTCGTCAGCGCGCTGCCGCTCTTTCAGAGTAAAAGCGAAGCCACACCCCCGAAGATTTGAGATGCGTACATACAATCTTATGTGAGAAGCTATAATGCCGATATTTTTAGTTTTCGAGTGTATTTTATTGAATTTGACAACTGATGAAGCATATCATACTATTTGCTTGTAAGCCTGAGTTTGTCGGTTTTAACTGACTTCCTTATCAGGGAGAGGTTTTAGGGAGGAGTTGTTATTGTCAGTTTATGGAGCCTGATTGCTTAACGAAAGTTTAGTCAAGGAGCCTATTCCATGAGGGCAGATGAGAACCGTGTGCGTGTGGATGTGCTACTGCAGGCAGTGGAGAAGCTGTTAGCAGCTCCCAGACCTCATCACTTGAGCGTTATTTCTATTGATGGTTTTTACGGCGCAGGAAAGACGACATTTGCAAGAACTCTCGTGCTATCCTTGGAGGCGTTAGGAAAGCGTTGTTTGCTCTTAAGCACTGACGATTTCATGCAATACTCAAGGGTAGAGAGGCAGAGGATTCGAGAACGGTACTTGGATCATCCTAACTGGTATGACCTTGCAAGTTTAGCCGCTTTTCTAAAAGAACTCCATAGTGGCCGAAAGGAAATCATCTATCTTACAAACTTGTATAATCATGTGACAGGTGAACTCGATCGGATGCGCGATATTCACCCAAACGATGCAGAAATCGTCGTCCTTGAGGGTATGTACGCTCTTCACGGAAAAATTCGGAGTTATATTGATCTTGGTATACTCCTTATCGCCGATCATGAGCTACTGCTCAGAAGAGTGATCTATCGTGATAAAATTGAGCGTAATATAGATGAGGAGTTTGTCCGCGATAGATACTGGATTATTAACGGTATCCCGTATCAGGAACACTTGGATGAATGCATCAAGCATGCCCATCTGGTGATCGAGAATTCATCCAAGGAAGCGGTAACACTCAGGTCTGTTTCAGATGTAGTTCGTACAGCGATCGATAGTTGTGTTCAGGCAAGTCAAGCCGTTGTAGGAGAGTCCATCCTGTGGGAAGAGAGGGAGAGGTCTTATGAATACGGATCAACAGCTTAGAGAGCTGCTTGCTAAATTGAAACTACCGACTCGTTTTACATTCTCTGATCTTGTGCAAAACGTACAAGTTTACTCAAATAAGAAGATCACCTTCTTGTCATGGCCGTTCCCTCCTCATATCACCGGTGCATGCTTTCAGAGTGATAGCTCCATCTACATCTTCTATCCAGAAGGCGCGATGCCAGCTTACGAGACATTAATTAAGTTGCACGAGCTGACACACGTTGTTCTTGGTCACTCTCACTCGCAGTTGAATAGGCAAGAGGAGGAATATATCACTCAGGCCATTCTTGGCGTGAACTTAGCTTACAAAGATGAGGCGCAGGGGCTAGTTTTGCGGAGCTTGACGAACGCGAATCCGGAATTCGAAGTCGAGAGTCTTGCGAGGGAGTTACTGCAGAGACTTCTCCCCGAGCGTTCACCCGACGAACAGTCACTGTCGAAGCTCAACATGGATTAGCTGATTTGGCAGGCAGATTCCGTAAACAGGGCCGCTAGATCGCTGAGGACCTACAGGAGGAGGGATACCCAATGATGCCGCAGAAAGATAATGTGGATACAAACGAATTCTTCTTGCCGTCTGGAGGTACCGGTGTGCTACTTGTGCATGGTTTTAGCGGTAGTCCGCCGGAGATGCGAGGGCTGGGAGACTATCTGTTCAACCATGGCTACACCGTCTTGGGGGTCAGGCTCGCAGGGCACGGTACAACTCCAGAGGATATGGAGAAGTCGAGCTTGAAAGACTGGATACTCTCAGCCGAGGAAGGCTTACATAGGTTAATGGCTCACTGTGACACCGTATACGCTGCCGGCCATTCTACAGGAGGGCTTATTTGTCTAAAGCTTTCCTTGACGGCCCCTCTTAAAGGGGTGGTTTCATTGTCCCCGCCGATGTTTAAGCCAAGCCTGCAGTGGTTTATCTTGCCTCTGCTACGCCACTTCATGCGCTGGTATGTAATCGGTGGTGGGACAGATCCCTCTGCGTTTCGCCCTCCCTATACGGTCTCGGCCTATCCCAAAGTACCAACGAAGAGTTTAGAGGAGTTCTGGCATATTGTCGCCGAGATACGAGAGATAGCGCCGCAAATACAGGTCCCAACGCTCATCATGCAGGGTCGTAATGACCGCTTGATACCACAAACGAGCGGCCCTGAGTTGTTGGAGCGGCTGGGCAGTCGCGACAAAAGGTTAGTGTGGGTTAAGAATTCTGCGCATATGTTGACTCTCGACTCGGAACGAGAAGAGGTCTGGAAAGCGGTGCAACAGTTTATCATGGATCCTATACGGTATCTAGAAGATGAGGCAGTTCCATCAATTTGACCTGGTTCATCCTGGGAATGGATAGAAAGTTCGGTTGATTAGTCCCAAAGAATCGAGCGAATGCTATGAGTCTGTTAGACCTTTTTTGGGCGCGGTTGAATCAAGGGCCAACGGAAGTCATATATGATGCAGCCTTGTGGTTTTTCCTGCTGATCCGTCTTGTGCCCTTCATCCGCCATTTCCGGGATGATCTCGTCAGGAACCTCTATTTTGCTGTGCTTTTCTCCGCGATGTATGCCAGCTCTGTAGGCATCTTCATCGATAGTTGGGTCAGTGTACAGGATAGCGAGTTTCGCATAGTAGCTGGAGTAATTGGCGCTTTCTTTATCCTGCAACTCGTGCTGTCCCTCTGGAAGAGATTCGGAAACAGTGAGTTTTTGTTTACCCGCCTGCTCACAGCGAGAAGGCTTCCGGTGGTCAACATTTCATGGCTTTTGCTTTCCTTGTTCAGTTTCATAGGACTGGAGGTCTTCCTTGGAGGAGCGGCAGTATATCAACTGCACACTGAGTCCTTCTCGATAGGGCATAACCCCTACCTCGGTCTCGGGCGGATTATCACACGATCCTACATTCTTTTTGCAATTACACTCTGCAGCCTTGTACTGTTCCGGCTGATCAGAACTTCATTTGCCCATGACCCGAGGTTAAGGCTGCGATTCTGGGCGGGGCTCAGCACTGTCATCCTGGTCGGCGTACATTACGTAAATGTATCGCTTGGCACTCTGATAGCCGTGATGAACTACAGTGAGGAGAGTCTCGTCAGGGAAATATACGAGCCAGTAGCTCTCGTCACGGTCATTCTCTCTTCCATTTCGATTATTTTACTTGCTAGCCCACGAAGCGTATTGGATTTTATCATACGACAACGCTACCGTTTTCGCTCCTACCTTTCTCGGAAAAGCGTGGATTCACTGCGGCAAGACCTGGTTGATGCGCTTACACAGCGAGGGGAGGTGAATGTCCCAGCATCCTTCCTTCAGCCGCAAGAAAAGGGTTCGTATGCGCAACGCTTAACGCATTCAATCATCGCTATCGTTGATATGCGACGGCTGCTTTTTTGCTACCTGAGTGACCATGACGTAGAGGACCTCATGAGCAAGGTGTCTGAATATCAGCTTCAATACAGGAACATAAGCAAGTCTGTTCTCGTTGAAGCACTTCTCTTGAACCTGGCACTCGAAAAAATGCGGTCTAAAGAGTCAGTACCATATGATCAGTTACCATCCGGTATACCAGAGACCCAAATTTCAGTAATGGAGGATCTTTCAGCCTTTTACTCTGATGTGAGAAGTGCTCTGCGGCGAGTGAAACATGCTTCAATGAACAGTTTGGCAAGCCAGCGGGTCAATTGAAGCGCTCAGACCTCATGAAGATGAACTCGCCACGGCTTAAGTATACGATCAGGAGGGAGTTTACATGTCTGAGACACTGATTTCAGTAGTTGCTTTGCTGGCTGTGATTTTAGTGATATCGCTGGTTATACTGGCGCGCAACAAAAATTTGAAGCAAAAACTGCGCTTGCCAGGAGGGTTGACTTGGGATATTGAGACGACAGATGATCGCTCTCAAGGCTCTAAACGCGCCGGAAACACAACCGAGGCAGAAGCGGTGAGCACTATCAGCGGAGTGGATTTTGGGCAAAGGAACCAGTTTGGGGGGCCTTTTGGCGACATAGCAGGTCAAGATATTGTTGAAACGGATAACCGATCTAGTAATCAAACAATATCACACTCCTCCAGCGTTCAATTCGGTAGAGAAAATGTATTCTCCGAACAGATTGGTGATGTAGCTGGTCGGAATATCGTGAAGAAGCCTAAATCTACCAAATCAAAGGCAGATAGTGATAAAAATACTGGATCCTGATATTCATCGGGACTCATCATGATGCGAAGATTGCCTGGGAAATATCGGTTGTAGTTCACGCCTTGAAGGTAGTAGGCGGTATAAAAAGCATGGACGCTCAAGACGAATCCTATCCTAAGCCTGACCTAAACGCTGCAGATGAAGTTAGCTTTGTACATTTGGGCGCGAATAACATCTTCTTAGGGCCGGTAGGCGATATAGCCGGCAGAGACATTTATAAGCAAACCATTCATCAACACTTCTATGAACCGTTAGATTTGGAGAAACGGAGACGGTTAGAGCAAGAGTGTTTACGTATCACGGCTTCCAGATATCATCAGGCCTGGGAACATGCCATAGACCTGGATTTAAAGATAGACTCGGCGATAATGGAAGCTATATGGGCAAGCCAGCTGGTACCTTTCATGGGAGATGAATTTCACCTTCTTTTTGAGAGCCAAAGCGAATTAGCCAACAATCAAACAACTGTAACATCTCTTTTTGACCTTTTTGCACGTAGTAATACATGGCTGTTAACTGGCGAGCCAGGCTGTGGCAAGACCACCCTATTATATAAACTGGCTTATGATCAAGCCCAGATCTCGCTCGACTCCCAAGGGGCTTTGCATACCCCGCTCGCTGCATCTCGACCCAAGAGCAAAGAACACCTTCCTGTTCTCCTCGATCTATCTGCTTATGATTACGATGGAACGACTCCCATACTAGAGCTTTTGCAAGTGAGTTGGATTGGTGACTCCCTAGGACTAGAGCTAAAAGACTATCTGGAGATGAGAACGGCTCTGATTTTAATAGACGGAATAGACGTCGTTCCGAACACATTGCAATCGCAAGCTGTCCACGAAGTTCGCGAGTTAGTTGCCCAGTTTCCAGGCAACCAGTGTATAGTCGCAACCCGGCGATACAGTTTAAATAATGATTTAGGTTTTCCAAAATGCACTGTCGAGCCTCTGAGCCCAACGCAATCGCGCCTATTACTAGAAAGGTATCTCGGTACTTCGGCTACAGCTCTGTATCAGTATTTCGAAAAGCAGCTTGACGAGTTGCTCTGGTTGACCCACAACCCGTATACGTTGCTGATGCTGGCTTCTGTCCCTCCAACTGCAAAGGAGATCCCTGCCAACTTAGCTGACCTCTTGTATCGCTTTACACGCCGCTTGTTTGCTCGAGAACTCAAGAGAAAAGAGAATAGGAGGTATATGGAAGAGCTTGTCCGGGAAAAATTAGCGCGCTTTGCTTATGATATGACGCGCAGCGGTAAAAACATACTGGAAGTAGATACGCAGTCTGAAGTTGCTGATGCGGGTTATCAGGGGATAAGCAACCAACAAGTAATCGAACTGGGGAAGAATACAGGCATTCTCAGAACCTCTCCAGAGGGAGATCAAGTTCAGTTTGCACATAGTATATTGCAGGCATACTATGCAGCGCTGGAAATAAAGAAGCTAAGAGAGCAAGATAAAAGGCCGCTTCCCGATTCTCTCAGTTTGGAGGCTCTTACCCCCGCAGACGTTACTTTTCCTCGGACACAACTTTTCACCAGACCACAGATGGGTGAAAATCCGTGGGATTGTCCAATGCCTTTATTACAACGAAATCGCTGGTACCAGTCCATGCGTATGCTTGCATGGATGGCGCAAGACCGGGAAGCACTTTTTGAAGAGATGCTCGGTGTCAATCCCATCCTGGTGGCAGACCTTCTGGCCTCAGATGATTTTCAATCACAGCGTAATTTGCTGGAGCGAGTTCGGAACTCCCTCCTGTCAATTTTATCAAATCGAGGTGAGCCTAAACGAGTTCGCTTAACAGCAGCTTATTGGCTGGGCTTACTTGGAGATCCACGTATCGTTCAGCACGATATGGTATTCATTCCTGGAGTCCACGACTTTGCGATGGGCGCAATCGATCAAGGGAGTAACGGCAGCGACCGTAATAAGGTGGCGATAGAAGATTTCTACGTCGACAAATATCTGGTCACGAATGCTCAGTTTAAGAAGTTCATCGAAGATGGAGGCTACAGTCGTAGAGAACTCTGGTCCAAAGCTGGATGGGAATGGATTAAATCTCTGGGACGAACTTGGCCGACGTACTGGGAAGATGAGCACTTTAACCTTCCCAATGCTCCAGTCGTTGGGGTCTCATGGTATGAGGCGGCTTCATACTCGCATTGGAGGGGCATGCGCCTTTTAACCGAAGCGGAGTGGGAATACCTGGCGACCTATAATCCTGCTACTGCCCAGAAGCAAGTATATCCCTGGGGCGATCAGTTCCATGAAGATGCAGCCAACCTCATGAAAGGGGAATATACATTTCGAACAACACCAGTTGGTATGTATCCCGCTGGAGCAAATGCCTGGGGAGTATACGATCTGGCAGGGAATGTCTGGGAGTGGCTCTCCTCTTTATACTTGCCTTACCCCTTTAATCCATCTCGGACCGAGGACGAAGGACAGGAGGGCTGGCGATGTTTAAGGGGAGGATCATGGAGTTTTGACAGTAAGCCAGGCGCATCAGGTACAGTCAGGTTTTCTGGAGATCCTAAAAGCGTTGAGCACTTCAATCGAGGCTTCCGCTGCGCACGCAGCGCCAGTCCATAGTTCTATGCACACAAAGCTCTTCCGCTCTTGTGTTCTAGAGGCTAAGTTTCTCCGCCGTACGAGGAAAGGAGGCGTGTGATCAAATGCTGGTAAACGATACTCTTAGTCAAACCATCATTCCAATCGAGAGTTCCCCGCTTCGTTTTGTTCTCCAAATAGCAGCGGTCTCTTTGGCTCCGAAAGTCCAATTTTCCGATCTTCATATGGTTGAGTCCTTGACCTTCTGGAATAACGCGTTCTTAGGACTCGCCCTGACAATTCTGTTTTCCTATGCAATCGGAGCCCTCCCGATTGGATGGATTGTGGCTCGCTCTCAGAAAGTGGATATTCTCTCACGGGGGAGTGGAAAGATGGGTTTTACCAATATTCAACGTATCATGGGCTTGAAATGGGCTATACCGGTGCTTCTTCTTGACATTGCGAAAGGAGTTGTTGTAGTCATCCTGGCTCGTTGGCTGCTTCCTGAGATTGCTCCAGGAGTGAGAGAATCAATTGCAGTCTTGGCAGCAATGATCGGTCATAGCTGGTCTGTCATCATCTGGTTGCTAACAAAGCAGATCGGAGGAGGGAGAAGTGTTGCTATTGCCGGTGGCTCCTTACTGCTGGTATCACCGGTTAGTTTATTGGTAAGCCTCCTGACCATGATTTTGATTGTATGGTTGACAAAATATGTATCCCTTGGAACGTTGGTAGCTAATTGCGTAGCTGTTCTTGGTGTTGTAATCAGTATTGTGTTGCACGTACTACCGGTAGGGTATATTATTTACGCCATAACTTTTTTTGTCTTTTTGATAGTTCGTCATCCTGGAAACATCTCCAGACTGCTGAAGGGTACTGAACGTCGCATAGGAGATTCCGCATAGAACTTTCCCCGTTCTGGGGGCATTATCAGCAGGGAAGTTTGGACTGGATGACTCTCAAGGATGACGCTGGGTCGGGTTGCTTCAGACAGAAGCATCGCGTTGCCTACTACCTGTCGGCAAGTCTAAATCCAGCCCTGACAGGATCGTATTACAGTTTATTGCAACTGATCAGAACTCAACCTTCCGCCCTCGCTCAAACTATGGAGGAAGTTATCTCAAATATTTTCTTTCCAGCCTTAGTATCTTTAGCCAGCGATAGGTGTTGCCAATAGCCATGTAGATTGTGTACCCCCCTGCTATTACAAGAAGGAGTGTGTTCACAGTATCTTTCAATGTGCCATGGAAGTACTGATTTGAGAAGAAGAAACCCAAGAGGCAAACAACACTTGTTGCACCTGCCTCTACAGCATAGATGATTTTGTCCTGCCTCAACTGGTCAACTGTAAAGCGAATGGTATCTGTGTCTTGCTCACTAGGTTTTATGTCGGTTCTCATCTCATATACCTCTTTCTCTGCCTGTTAAACTATCTGCCGCCGATTACCTCTACATTGTAGCATCTTTACAAAAAACGCACAATAAAAACTAGATTAGCGTGGTTGGCACTGTCAATCGTCAGGACCCTCTTGAGTACGTGCATATTCACTGCATATCTGGGGAATACCCTCCCAGTCAGCGACATAGAAGTGTTCGCTGGAACAGGTCACTATGCCTTCCCGCGTAATATTTGCGCGCGAAACAGGGCCGCTAAGCACTATTGCCACAATGACAGTGCCGGATTCACGATTTCTTTCCCGGACTGCCTTCGCGATTGGTATGCGGTCGTCTACCAGTATCAATACTCCTTCGTAATTCCTCTGAAGCTCTTCTAGAATAGCGAGTTTCCATTGAGCAGTAGATTCCCTGGGTACATGACCTGGTCTTGCGATTATTGGCGCAGCCGGAAAACCTTTAGCTTGAATATCAACCTCTGCAATAGAGGTTATATGAAATGGCCTGGTTGTCAAGTAACATCCTATGGTCAGCCTGGGTATTTCTAGGAGCTTTTGAACACCCGCCAATGCTCCCTCCACTATCTCCAGATCAGAGTGCAACTCCCCACTCTCACGCATGGAACCATGAATCTCTTTGAATTCATTATACCGAGGGCTACTCCGAAAGAAGTTTTCTAGCCCGCCGCTATCTCTGATTTGCTGTACTGTCAGATTATCCAGTTTCATACGAAGTTTGATATGTTCAGTCCACTTGCCTAGAAGACTGAGGATTGTCTCATCTATATCTAAGATGACAGCACATCGACTGGAGCGGATGCGTTCTTTGACAGCAGACAAGGCCGCGGGTATTTCCAAGGTTTTCTCTCTCCTACCTCCCGCTCAATGCGCTACTACGCTCTTCCGCCCACTATTATAGCAGAGAAAAGAGTACAACGGGCGACATGTTCCAAGTTGTTGTCGTCCTCCACGGACACCAACAGCGTTCTCACAACCAGGTTGTGTCATAACGGCTAGTCAGCCGTTGCACAGCGCGACTAGGCCTATGAGTGTGAATGAACTGAACTGGCAAGTTTCCCCGCATCCGGTTCTCCAGTCAGTGTAGTTGAGAACTCTTGAGAATTTCCAAGTCCCGTATATATGTGCCCTTTCTGCTGAACTCTCTCCGGGCAGAGCTTTAGATACCGAGTTGCTCTAGCCAGCCGATGATGCGCTCGGCAGCGTGCTGCCATACTACATCCAGCATCATGTTGTGTGATATGTTTTCGATAGTTTCACTTTGGGTGTTATATGCCTGAGCAGTTGCTTCAACCTCTTTAAGAGACATAAAAGAGTCTTGAGACGCACCCAAGACAAGGGCCGGAACGTTGATGCGGTGAGGAGAGGGTAAGTCTAACGCTAGCGCGTCCAGGAAGACTCGGAAGGATTCGTTCTGTAGCAAAGCGATATATTTTCGCCTCTGCCGTGTAGGAAGGCTTGGTGAAAAGTATGCTTCTGGCATAAGTGGCGGCACGCCGAGGAAAGGATATGATGGGAAGAGAAGACTTCCCTTGAAAAAGGAGAGTGGATGCTGCTGTGCGAGATGGAGGGTGGGAAGAAATATCCCTTGTGGTGGTATCGATGCCAGGAGAACCATCGCTGGTATGTCATGCAGTTCCGCAAATTTTTGGACGATGAGCCCACCTAATGAATGACCTACGACTACGGGTAGAGTCTGGAATTGGTCGGCTACTTGTTCTACGTCATGCACGTAATCTTTGAGGCGCATCCACGATAGGTGCCGATGCCCTTCACTCATCCCATGCCCACGTAGACTAAGAGCGTACGAACAATAGCCATGTTCAGCGAAGTAGGTTAAAAAGTGCTCATCCCAACACCAAGCTGCATGCCATGCCCCGTGAACAAAGAGCAATGGCGTTGGATGAGTAGCTAACTCTGGTAGTCGTTTAATGATTTCAAGCTGTGCAGTCATACATAGGTTCTTTCTTAGCTTTCAGAAGTAGAGATATCTGCATCCGATACGATGCCTTTTACAGTCTGACATAACTACCGCCTGCATCGTGAGCAGATTCTTTCAGCGCAAAGTATGGCTGATGGCCCGACCGATTGGTTGACCGCTTTGGGCTACCTGCCAACTCCTCAGTTAGCTGATCCAGACGATAACACGACTGCTGAAGATCAGGAGTTACTGGCGGCCTAACTCTTACATTGTCAAGTTCATTTGAACCTTGCCTTACAGCTTTGCTACTGGCTTTAGGTTCTCTTTTGGAGGATCATCAAAAGACCATCGAGAGGACGCAACGTCATCAATGTCTTGGGTTCGATTTGCTGTCCGGAAAGCAAACGGAAATGATAACGTTGTGCGACTGTTACAAGCACCAACTGGGCCTCCATCAGGGCCAGATGTTTGCCAATGCATTGGCGTGGTCCTCCTATAAAGGGGATATATGCATAAGGGTGCCGCCTGATAGAACGTTCGGGGCTGAAGCGCCCAGGGTCGAAATCACCTGGATGCTCCCAAAAGGCAGGATGGCGGTGCGTAGTGTATGGACTTATAAAGACTGAGCTGTTTGCTGGGATATAGTAGCCTCCTAGTTCATCAGCCTCTACAGCGTGGCGGTTGAGAATGTAGACCGGGGGATAAAGCCTCAAGGCTTCATCTAGTACCATACGACTGTAGGGGAGCAAGGGAAGATGTGCCACTGTAGGCAACTGCCCTCCCAGCACGCTGTCAATCTCTTGCTGCAAACAATTTAACACATTAGGGTACTGAGAGAGTAAGTACCAAGTCCACGAAAGTGCATTGGCGGTCGTTTCATGCCCTGCAAAGAGCAGGGTGATAATTTCGTCACGCAGTTGCTGATCTGTCATTCTCTCCCCCGTCTCCTCGTCCTGTGTGGAGAGCAGCAAGGAAAGTAGGTCTTCTCTATCAAAGGCTTCCCGGCGTCGCTCAGCGATTATGCGATAGACTATCTGATCAATCTTATGAATAGTTGCCTGCATCCGGCGTTTGCGGGAAGTAGGAAGGCTAAGAAGAAACGGGGGAAAGTAAAACAACTGACTGATCAATTTGCTCATAGTCGTGAAGGTCTGTCCCAAGATCTCTGTCTCCTGACTCAGATCAATGCTAAAGAGGGCCAAGCCTACAATACGTAGAGTCACTCGCATCATTTCAGTCGCCATATCGAGCGGTTGACCTGTTGCTGCGCACCGGTCCCATTGCTCAAACATTAAAAGCACTGTTTCAGTTATCAACGTCCCGAAGGCAGCTAGGCGATGGCGGTGGAAGGCAGGTTGGATTAGGCGCCGTTGCTGCAGCCACGAATCTCCGTTATTAGTGATTAGGCCCTTGCCCAGAAACGGTTTAAGGATCGTGTATGGTGAAAGTTCTTTATTATAGTTCCTGGCATTCTCCTGGAGAACATGTTTAATATCATCGGGATGATTGATAAGATAGCCCTTTGTGAAAACAAAATAGGTCAACACTACATCTCCATAATTATGGACGAGGCCAGTTAGAAAAGGCAGGAAAGGGTTGCGAAGGAGATAAGGGGCATTTCCTAGGAAGCAATGTCCTCGTGGGCCTGGTGGGGACTTGGTAGTACTTCCTCGTGTTATATCTCGGTATGCCTTGGTAATTGGTTGATCCATCTTCGGCTCTGCTCCTTCTAAAGAGTGCAAGATTCGGAGACATTGAAATAGATAGATAGGTCTCTTGCTTAGGGAGCAGGATGGGCTCTGTTGGAAACGACGAGACGTGCTTTCCCCAGGGGTGTCCTGGGAAGTGACGAGACTTGCTGTACTTGGATGATTGGTACGATCACTCCTTGCCTGGCTAACTGCTGCCTAAGGGAAGCGATGAAAGCCTCCTCCACGAAGCCTTCACGAATCCCGCTCAGTAGCAGCTTCAGCCCGCTGGTCTCCTGCACAACTTGCCACCCATTGACAGGAAGGGTGTCCATGAGAGTATGGAAGACATACGGATGGACAGCAACCTCGCCCCCACTGACGGAAGGCAAAAAAAGCACGTCCTCTTGGCGTCCTTGAATACTCTCAATGATGCTGTAGGGATCCCCTACCAGACAGGGTGCTGGGGCAAAGCGGATGCTATCACTCACTTCGTAGCGGATAAGCGGTTGGGTTCGGTTGAACAGGACAGTCAGGAGAACCTTTTCTCCGTAGACGCCAGCCGGTACAGGGCGATTCTGCGCGTCCACATTCTCCAAGATTACCAGATCTTCCATGAGATGGAGCCCTTGATGCCCGGGACGCTCGGCTGCAAGACATCCACCTTCGGTCAATGCATATTCATTACACATAATTGGCTTCCAGGCCTGCTTAATCCTCTGGCGCCCCTGTTCCGTGAGCACTTCCGCGCTGGTGAAAACACAGCGCGGGGCTATATGCAGGTGCCCAGCCAATTGTTTCTCCGCTAGGAGGTGAGCCATCGAAGCATATGCTACCAGGATGTGCGGTTGCCAGGTATTGAGTCGCTGAATGATAAAATCTAAGGGTTCGGTAGGATCTAAACCGATTGTAGGTGTCCATCTGGTCTGGATAGATATACTCAGCCTCGTGGAGAGGTGCCATGGAGCTGTAGATGTAATATAGGCGGTTTTAGCTCCAACGAGGTAACCTTGTCGGCCAGCCCAGACACTGGCATGGCCGAAAGAAGCCAGAAGCGTTGTCCATTCCGTGCGGTTAAAGAGAAAGATGCCTGGCTGGCCTGTGCTGCCAGAAGTAGCCATGACTCGATACTGGCCCAAAAAGAGTTCATCCCCTTGTAGGATCCCCAAGTGGTTTCGGACCGCTTCCAAGTGAATACTTGGATCGGTGACCAAGGTATCGAAGCACTCCATCGCGAGCGCTTTCGTCAGTATAGGCAAATCTTGTAGCGGTCGATTCTCCAGGCCCTGATGGAACTGCTGGTAGAACCGCGAGTGGGTATAGACGTAGGCGCGTAGCTTCTGTAAGGCGTAAATCTGATAGCGCTCAAGCTCGTGACGTGTCCATCGATCGTGTTCTTGAAGCTGCCAGAGGGTTCTAAGGAACCCTACTGCTAACTGGGAGTTCATTCTTAGGCTCTCCTTCATTAGTCATAATGGCTTATCTTGTAGAGCATCTGGGAAGATTGGTGGCTACGTTGGTGAAGGGCTCTTTAATTGCGACGCGATCCCACCCAACAGTACATTATTCAAAAAGTTAACCAAAAGCTCATTAAATATGCTTGCCTCGTCCCAATTTGCCAAGTGCCCTGCCTTCGGGAGCACCGCATAGAGGATGCCAGGCCTGTGCTTCGCCCAAAAATCCAACAACCAGCGATTCCAAAAAATATCATATTGACCACGTATAAGAAGTATTTTATGTGTAACATTTATAGATTTAAGTGCGGGAACTGGTCGAAAGATATCGTAGAAAGCTTCCCATATTTGTCGGTGATCTTGCTCACGTATTTGAACAAAAGCCTCATATACATACCTCCGAGCGTCCTTTCTCTTCGACGCAAAGAAAGCAAGAGACCGTCTAATTACTCCTATGGGGGCACGCCGCACTAAACACATAAAAACTTGAAGAAGCAGCTGGGTGAGTGGTGTAAGTGGGAGTGTATTACAAGGTGCGCCAACAATAACTAGCGCTTTGACACGTTCAGGAAAACAGAGCGCTACCTCTTGGGCAATAGTCCCTCCCAGCGATACTCCCACAAGGACAGTCTGGGAATATCCTAGATTATCAAGAAGTGCCAGTAGGTCTTCAGCGGCACTATGGACAGAAAATGGAGTAACTGATGGCTGAGATTTTCCTTGACCTCGCATATCCCAAAGCAGGCTTTGGAAAGATGGGGCTATAACAGCAGTTTGCGGAGCGAACATGCTATGGTCTACTCCTGCTCCATGAATAAATGTGATCAATGGGCTATCTTTATCGCCAACAAGCCAGTAGTGGATTGGGCATCCTCCACGCACAAAGAAAAGATCGTTAAATGGTTGTTCTTCCATCTGTTATCCCTTTTGAGATCAGACAACATTTAGGGCTTGTAAGGCCATGGCAGCTCTGTTATCAGCAGTACAGCTATGATTTTCGTTCCCTCTTTGTTGATGGATAATTCTGAGAACGAAGTAAAACATCAGCTTCTAATAGACTAGACGTAACTATACACGAATACTAAAAAGCTTGCCAAGTAAGCCTATTAGTACTTGTGAATAGTTACGTCTAGTCTTATTTTGGGCATAATTAGCAATAGCTCTCCAGTAAAATATGGATCTGGCTAAAAACACTACTATATTCGCCGTCGCGAAAGTAGATAACACAATTTGGACATTTATAGATGATGCATATCTTTCTGAGATCAGCCATGAAACACACATGAATAAGAACCCTAAGAGCGAACATATTTCGGATATATACTTGTGTATCCCTAAGGAGTGTATTACTGCTTTATTGTCATCCGGATTTTTCTTTGCCTTGTGAAACATATTTAAAAAAGCAAAATAAGAAACTAATGAGGTTATTCCAACTCCCAAGAACCATTGTGGCTGATCATTTAAAATGAAATGTATTGAGTATAATTCAGCTGCACCTAAAGCAAAGGGTATAATAGCATCAAGAAGAGTTGGCATCCAAATAAAAGCTGTAGCACCCATCATATATTCATTCCACCCCGCAACTAAAAGTAGAAACGTGTTAATAATTAATATCCATTGAATAACACCAAGATGATTAAATTTGGTATCTACATAGGATGCTAAGTACCCCAGAACTCCAGCTTGTATAATACTGGTCAGTGTTAAGTAAGTTGCGGAGAAGGAAAGTTTAATACGTTGTAAAGTGATATCCTGCCTGGAAACTAGGTCCTTTTGTGGTTTGGGTTCTTCAAACTCTTGCTTTGATGGTTGTAGCTGTTGATACGTATTCCAAGAAGCGCTACCCTTCCTTTGATCAAAATGGACTTTTTGGTTTGGATACGAGCTAATCAACCCCGCTTGATACATTTGGTTAAATACACCGGCTTGCCTCCACGCAAGAAAGCGCTTATAGATTGTGCTAGATGCACCAAAGTTTTGAGGAATAGCCTTCCATGGGCAACCAGTGCGTAGCACGAAGAATATAGCATCCATTGCTTGACGAGCCGACATCGAGGGTTGCCTGCCCTTGTGGTGCTGTGAAATCGGTAGCAGGGGTTCGATCTGAACCCATAATTCATCTGGTATACGCCAACCGTCATCAACAAACGCTTCCGCTTGATAGCTCATCGTGTTGCCTTCTTTGTACATCGGGAACCATTGCCAAACGAGAGTGAACTGAACACTTGTTTATGGTCGATAGGCCTCCTGCTCAGCTTTGAACCGACCTCCTCTGCCACCGGTAGAAGGTTGTTGTGGAAATACCACCAAGTAGGTTCTTGCACAGTGTCGCCACCGTATAATGGAGGTCAAACTTCGTCGGCATCCTATAATGTTATTACGTATAGATTTTGTTGCAACAAAACGGGAACACCGCGATGAACAACGAGCCTCTCTGACCGAAAAAACAAAGATCGATTTTCTTACGAAGCACCATGACGTCGCCGTCAGAGAAGAGAATGAAAATCGGGTAGTTCATGCATGGTCGTACTTTCTTAGGCGATTTTCGAAGGAACATTCCTGCGTATGGCTATCACCACAAAGCCTTGATCAGGTTTGTGTAGGTCATTCGTCTCGTAGAGCCGTCATGCCAACTCAATGTTCTTCGGGTCCACTCCCTTGAGCGCTGGTGGTCTCCTATCTTTTCTCCCTGGTGCCCTAGAGCCCGCAGTCCAGTCTGGCTCAGCAAGGGCATTGACCTCCGGCTATGCATTGCTGTGCTCTTCTGTCCACTATTATAGCAGAGAAAAGAGTACAACGGGCGGCATGTTCCAAGTTTTTGTCGTACTCCAAGAACACTAGCGGCGATCGTGCAATCAGGTTATGCCATAGCGACTAGTCAGCCGTTGCACAGCGCGACCAGGTGAGTGTGACATACAATCTCCTATCATGAATCCACTCAGAGCTGCAGCAGGTGGCCTGGCTATACCGCTAAATGTTCGGATTAAATGACTCTCCCGCGCTTTTCGTGATTCGGGAAACGATGAAACAAGCATCCAAAGGGGAAGGTATGCTGCTGTGAGTTTCAACGGAAGCGCGATTTCGGCAAAAGTTTCATGCTATCGCGAAATAAGTACATCGTGACGATAAAAACCTTCCATCGGAAGCGCGAAATAGCTGTGATATGAGCGTATGAAAAAGGTAATTGATGCGAATAGACTATGCAATTTGACCCTCCCAGGATGCGGATTGGACTTGAATTTGGCGCAATCGGGTTGTAAGTTTGACGTCGAGGGGAGAACCATCCTGCAAGCCCTTCTCAGGCGGTCGCAAAGAAATTTGTGTCTGATTACGGTGGTTATCGCCAAAAGTAAAGCTAAAGCCAACAAGTGCCTTTCCCAGGCGCATTCACATAGATTTTCAAGCTTGCGCCAAACCTATGTCCCGAAAGCGCCAAATTCAAGTCCAATCCGTACAGGACCAAATCACGCTCAATGTACTTTTTTCGCGCTTCCGTTGAAACTTACAGCTGCCAAGTCAATTGAGAGAAACCACCATGTCAGATATGCTAGAGCTTTCACGCAATGCGCAGGAGAGCCATTTAGTCTGAATATTTATAGTACTGTGACGCAGCCGATGCTGTCACGTATGATGGAAAGGGAAAGGTGAGAGAGTCAAGGCTCTCTGGAGGAAAAGGCCGGTAAACGTGATGCAGTTGGCGGTGTCACGTTTGCCGACCAGGTCGCAGGTGTGACGCAGGCCTCGGCATCACATCTCTTCGGGCTGCTTCTCAAGCTGTCGCTCAGCAATGCCGTGGATGGCATTTTCGAGGCCCTGGTACACCTGCACCTCTGCCTCTAGCTCGACGATGCGCTGCTTATACACCGCTTCGAGCTGGCGGTTGAACTCCTCGGCCTTCTCCGCGCGGCGTTTGGCGGCAGCCGCATATTCCTCGATCTGCGTGATTTTGTCGTGTTTGCAGCACACGGAGTCGAGGATATCGATGATTTCCCCGGCCAGTTCATAGCCATGCTCGGCCATGATCCACAAGATGGCATCGCCGTTCTCTGGCTGCAATGTGTTGCAATACTGGCGCACGCGCTCTCTGGTCGCCGCTTCCTCCTCTGCCTGGCGCTTCCGCTTGTTTTCGCGGCTGATCGCCTGGCGGCAGCGATCGCTACCACAGCTCGTCCTTGGGCGGTCCCAACTTCTGAGATTCTGGTTGATGGGAGTATGGCAAATCGGGCATTCCGTTACAACATCTTGACGCTGGTACATTGCATTACTCCATTCGCTTTTCTAATAGAACGCTTTGGCCTCGCGCTGCCGAAAGAGTACATCGGTACTACAACTCCATGGGAACAGCCCCTCATAAGTCCGAGAAGAGCCGCAGACTAGTGGAGGAGCTTCCAGATCCAACCTTTAATGCGCGGGAAATTCTGCTTGATCACGCAGGCCAGGATAAGAAGAAGGACCACTTGCACCGCAGGATGTGCGTGGAGAAGGCCGACGATAACATCCTGCATGGCCGATAACGCGAGGGTGACGAGGTAAGACGCGATCAGCACAACTCCAGTCAGAGCGGCGAGCAGGCCAAGCGTAAAGATAACGAGCATCGTGAGATACCACTGGACGTAGGATTTATTGCGCTGCAGATGCTGCATCAGAGAACTCATCGCTCACCTCCTGGTGATGATAGTAGAAACGCAGGCGTGCCCAAACAGTGCGTTCCGAGTACTCTCTGGGTTTGGGTTGCCATCGCGTTGCTCCTTTTAGACTGTCGTCAGGTTATCCGGTTGAACGCCTATCCGTGACTCACTGATCTTAGTGTACTTAATTTTTCAACAGTTGTCAACACTTTTGAGACATTTAACAGAAAGTAGTTGACAACTGTTGAAGGATAAGGTATAACTGAGGCATGAGCGTAGAAGACTGTAGTATGCTTATTGCGTCACCGACGAAAGGAGGAGACTTCACTTGATTGATCAAATACCTACAGGGAAACTAGTATGAGTGAGCAGCAAGAGCAACCCGCAGCACCGCCCGCACCGAAGTACATCTCTATGGACGATGCTGCCCATGAACTGAATGTCAACCGAAGCACGGTCTACTATTATCTTGAACAGCTTGAGATCAAGCCGAAAAAATTTCCTCTCGATCGGCGTGCATATATTGCCCTGACTGATTTAGAGCGCATTAAGGCAGCAAAAAAGAGCGCAGCGGAGGGAAGACATTAATGAACGATGGATTGCTGGCACGTTTAGAAGAGGGAAGCCGAGACCGTGTCTGCCTACTTTGTGGCAAGCCTCATGTAGCATTCAACAGATATGCCTATTCCTTCCTTTGCCCTGCTTGTCGCACTCCCAGAATGCGTAAGGAAGAAGATCGAATAAAGGCGCAACTCAGGCGAGCACGACAACAAGGAGTACTGGCAACACTCACCATTGCGGAATGGATTCTCATTCTCGATCACTTTGCTTGGAGTTGTGCTTATTGTCGCGCCAAACCATATCAAGTCATGGAGCATATCATCTCGGTCACAAAGAGAGGGGGAACCATCGCATCGAATGTCGTTCCATGTTGTATTCGATGTAATAGACTCAAAGATAATCTCAATACTGATCGCTCACTGATGATACCTGCGGAAATAATTGCTCGAGTACAAGAGGAACTGACCGCATTCTTGACGAGCAGAGGAATAGTTCAGTAAAGTATGGGACCTATGGAAAGTGAGTACCAGAATGACTGAATGGAAGACTGAAAAAGTAGAGCTAGATAGTGGTACCTATAGCGCTGATTATTCCTCAAGGACACGCTCTCCTTGGCCGAGTGGGACGCCGCACTACCTCTGGTTGCTCGATGATGGCCTGGAAAAGGAGTAATCTATAATGACTTCACAAGAACAGGCGCAGGCACTACGCGAACTGGATCGCCTGTACGAGCAAAAGGACTCATTCCGCGTGTGGCTTGTGGGTAACCAGCAAAGCCAGGGCGATTACGACGCAGCCGTCGCCAGGCTGGAAGACGCCAATCCCGGTCTGACGGTCAAGCGGGTAGATCTGTCCTATAGAGCTGGCCACGTTCTTGCCCCAAAGGAGTAGCACACGATGATCGAAGAGACCAGGCTGGAAGACGCCTACCTCGAATTGGAGGGTGGTATAGAGGGAACCTCACGGATGGGCGTCTTGCGGCTCAACCAGGACGAATACGGCGGCGTCAAACTGTCCCCGCGCGCCCAGTATGATATGCTTGAGTTCCTCTACCATCGGCGCTACGCGCTCTATCGCGCTACCCACCTCAGTTTGGGAGCAAATGACACGCCTGCGTGGATTCAGAGCGGTCACAGTGCCACACGGATTATTGATGCTGAACAGGCAGAAGACGAATAGGTCTACGGAGGAATGTCGATGAACGAAATTTATGATCTGCTCGAACTGCTCGAATGGCAAAGGGTGTGGGACTGGGCAAGCTCGACGACGCTTGCTCCCTTTCTACTCAGCCAGACCCCACTCAGAGAGCAGATCGAGCAGGAGGGAATCACCGAAGCGCTCGGCGCGACTATCTGGCACAGCCAGCTTGGCGGGGCAATGAATACCTATGCGCATCCTTTCCGCTGTTACCTCAACGAAGTCGATCCACCCCATGCAGGATACGAACTGTGGGGCATTGATAATCAGCGTGCCTGTCGCGAGATCTGGGATAACGATGAACCCTGGGTCGAACCCCAATCGATAACATACCCCTACGCGATCCCGGCCTGGGTGCAGGAGGCGATCATCCGCGTCAACCTCCTGCGCACGACCTGGGTAACACAAGCGCAGTTCCTCGCCATCCTTCAGATGTGCAACCCGGCTTCACACGACTTTCAGCCACTCGTTGACCTGGAGCTAGAGGGCAAGGACCAGGCGCTTCAATGGGCAGCACCGCCCCAGATCTACGCGGCCCTCGCCGATCTCATTGCCGGCATCGAGCAGGTCGGCGAGGACCAAGCTTCCACCAATCGGTGGTGGTACGTCACGGTGCGAAATTCTGACGTTGCGGAAGCCGTGCGGCGGATCGAGGCGCTCGGCTACCGGGTCGTCGAGGACGACTAGGAAATACCTATGCATGCAACGACAAGGGCTGCTCTGATGCGTATCTCCAAAGATGAGTATGTGCGGTTCCGCTACCGAAGCTTTGAGGCAATTGGCCTGGTCGAAGAGGCTGGTGTCGATGGTGTCTATCTCTGGCCATACACTTCTGCGCCTTCGCTGCCAGCAACTCTGCGGAAGCCTCTGTATGTAAAACATGAGCAGGTGCTTTATAAAGAATGGAAGCTGGGATTCGGCAAATATGCAGGGCAGTGGCTTGGCGACTGCCCTGCTGAGTATCTAAGCTGGTTGAGCAGGCAGGCCAGCTTTCAGGGGCGGCGTGTTCTTCCACGCCTAGCTCGCGCCATCCTGCGTGCGCGTAATGTGCAGCCCTTGCCCGCGTGGCGGCCCGTTTCGCGGCGCTGGTTTGAAGAGCAGCAAGCGCTCATGCTCGATACCAGCCCATTCGCCCGCCCCGGGTACGCAAAGCAGGATGTATGGGATGCACGTGACGACCAGGATATTGTGTATGTGCAGGATGGGCAGGGCATTACGCGCTATCGTATCGAGGTAGGGATGAATCAGACATTGCTCTTTCGAGAGGTGCAGGAAGAAGAGGGGTCTTGTGACAAAACAGAGCGAAGCACAACCTAAACAAATCACCTGGCAATCCCTGAACAAGCGTCAGCAAGATTACCTGCAGGCTATCTACCTGGCAGATCAGGAAGTTGAAGCAGCGGAACGCTCACGCTGGAGCCGTGGCGGACGATCACGGCCTGCCGAAGAGTGGCGCTGGATGCTTTATGCAAACCTTGACGGCCATGATTTGCCCGTGAAGAGACACCTTGCGCTCACACAACTGATTTCTGAAGGGACCGGCTCAACCCTGGAAGCGCTCGAACGGCGTGGGCTGATTGCGGTTCGCTATGACATCGACACCTACAGCGGGCGGAAGATCCTTACGAATGAACCCATCCCAGCCATCCAGATCACCAAAGCAGGCCGCGCCCTGGTGCGTAAAGCTCTGGGCGTCCCCTCGGGCAAACAGATTGTGGGAACCCTTCAGGAATGGCACTGGAGTGCCCTCGCAAAAGCGTACACCGCTGGAGAACACGGCGTGCGCGAAGAGGGGCTTGGCTATAGCCGGATTGGATGGAATACGTGGCTGCGCCTCAGAGATTACCAGATTCACGGAGTCGAATACCCGCTCATTCAAGAACGCCATGGCGTGAGCATCACTGGCTGGGGAATCGGGTATTACGAGCGCACCTTTGCTCGCTACCACGAACTGTATCCCGATGTGGCCGCACCACAGCCAAAAGAGCAGCATGATCCTTTTGAGCCGTTTGTCGAGGTTCTCCAGGATCACCGCACCTGCCAGGCCTGCGGCGGCGAGTATCTCGTCACTGTGACCCGAAGCTTTCGGCAGGACCGGAAATGGGCCTGGAGCGTCGAAGAGCAGGCGAGCCGTATCCCCGGACGAGTCACCAGCAAGTATGGCGAGGTTGAACAGTGTCTCTGCCAGGAGGAAGATATCCAGGAAATATCTGCACCGTTCCTGGCGCTCCTTGATCGGCTCATCGCGCAGGGCTGGCAGGTGAGCTTTCCGCACCATTACTGGATCGACTACCTCGACTACCTAGTCGGAGGGGTTTCATTGGGAAGAGAGCGGCGCTGGTATGATCCGGAGCTGGCAAAAGCAAAAGTGTTGCCGCTCCTGGATGACACCGCTATCGATGATGCCCGCAATGTCGTGAAGGGCGACATGCGGTACTGCTGGAACGAGCATGAAGGGCGCGGCAGCATCTATCCACAAGGGCTGAGCGGAGGCCTGAGTATGCGACCGGTCGCTAACACCTGCGCGAAGGAGACCAACCGATGATCGGAGAGCAAGAGCTGACTCAGCTTATACAAAGGCTTCGCCAATATCACCGGGCCATCGCTGCAACCAGAGCGGGCTTGTACCAACTTCAGACACCAGAGGCACAGGACCAGTTAGAGCAGCGGTTGCAGGCAGCCTATGCCATCAAAGCAGAACTGGAAGAAGAAGTAAGCGGCTTTCTGCTTGATGCACGTCTCCTTTTAGAGGCCGAGCTGAGACGATTAGAAACAGCGCGGGCGCAAAGCAGAGAGCAGCATAGCGCAGAATAAAACCAACAACGATGAGGAGGCGCGATCTCTCACGCAATCGAGATCCGGGCCTCCACCATCGAACCAGTACACCGATCGACAGAAAGGCGGGCAGAGGTAAAAACCACCTAAGCCCCCAGATGTGTGAGGGTTGCGCCTCATGTGACGGCGGATCGTGCGTCACAATTGAAGGCCTGGCCGCTATATGTGACAGCAGAACAAGAGAACAGGAGCCCAGAATCATGGCACATCACAACGATCAGACCGGCCTGGAACAGACGCTGACAGAGCGCCTAGCCGCACTCCCGGTCCCTATCCGCATTGTCCACCACAAGCCAGAACATGGCGCATGGTATCAGTGGAAAACGCTGCTCACCGGAACCGGCGACTGTGGCACGTTTGCCGATGCCGTGATAGGGGCAATCACCTATCAGCAAGAGCACGAGATGCAGCAGGCCCTCACCGCCACCCCAGCGCGCTACACGTTGGAAACCGTTGCGACCCTTGGGGAATGCCTGCGCCGGACACGCAAAGTCCGGCCAACCCCGGTCCTCTATTTGTATCTGGGCGCGGCATCATGGCTGGAGAGTGGAGACGCCTATGATCTCGTCGTGAAAAGCCGGTCGATGGAGTTGTCGTGGGACGCTTATCTTGAGGACGGACGCGGGCCAGATCCAGCCGGAATCTACCTGTTCGGATCGGACGGAGGCGCGTATCGTGGCTTTGATGTCGAACTGGAAGAAGAGGCTTACCCGCCGCAGCGAGGCACGATTCACATCCTCCGAGAAGAGGGCTAAAGATTTCCCCAGATGGAGAGGGGAAACGGCGAAACGGCACCTGCGCTGCTTGTGATACCGGCTGCGCTGTCACAAAACGCTGACCAGGCTGCCAACGTGACACCCGACCAACGGTCACAAAGGGGTCACCAATTTGGTGACCCCTTTGGAAGAAGCGACTATCAGGGTCGCTCAATTTTTGAAAAGCGGAGAATGAAGATGTCCAACGATGAAACCGAGAACCGGAGTGGCGAGCAGGCGCTCGAGCCTGTAGAGCAAGAGTCTATCGTCTTTCATGAGCAAGATATTGTAGCGGTCCGACTGGCAGACGGGCGGATCTGCGTGGTCCTGCGCTGGATCTGCGAAAGCCTGAAGCTCGCGCCCAATCCGCAGGTGAGGCGTATTGAGCGCACGGCTGCTACGGCTGACGAACTCGTGAGGGTGAAAGTCCAAACGCGCGGTGGGCGGCAAACCATGCCAGCCATCACGTTACGCGGCTTTACCCCCTGGGTGCTGGGTCTGAATCCAAATGAGGTACAAGATGAGGGGAACCCACAGGAAGCGGAGCGCATCCGGGAACTGATCATTGTGTATCAGACAGAGGCGAAAGACGTCCTCTATGAGCACTTCGTCAATAAGCGCCGCCTGACGTTGCCAGGTGGTGCCGTTATTCCAGCCGCACCAGCACAGCCGCAGGAGCCGGAGGCAGAGGCCACCGACGCTGAGAAAGCGACGTACTATGAAAACTTAGCCGTGTGGGCGCTCTGGAAGGCGAGCCAGCACGCGCAGCGCTGGCGCGGAGGGATCGAGGAATGGCGCGGAGAAATCGAGAGCAGGCTGGAGGGCCAGGAAGCCATGAGTGGACTCCTCCCTGAAATCCTGGAACGCCTCGGTCCTGAGAAGCTCACTCCTGAGCATCAACAACTGGTCCAATACTATGTCGGCAAACTGCATGAGGCGACTGGTAAGCATCAAGCCACGATCCATGCTGAACTCAAGACAGCCTTCAAGGTTCCACGCTACCAGGAAATCCTTGAAGATGATTGGCAAAAAGTAGAGAACTGGTTCCGTGTGCAGATCGAGCGGGCGACGGGCAAGCCACGTCGCTGAAGAAGGAAAGAGGATGTCACCACATCGACAAGCCACAGAGAAACAGCTCGCCGCTCTTACTAAAGCGCGTGCAGCCTTGGCGAAGAAGTATACGTGTGAGCGCTGCGGCTGTGAAGACCCTGCGCGTGGGCTTCAGAGACACAGCGATGACCGCATCTATGATACCCTCCGCAATGGCGAGAAGCATCGGTACTGCATTTCCTGCCGCATCTATTTCCGCTGGATCGATGCGAGACTTCAGATCGAAGCGCAACTGCAGGCGCTCTTTGACCAACGGACGCCCTTCTTGCTACTGGATACGGAAACAACAGGAAAGCCGGAGCACCGGGGCTTCCAGATTGTCGAGATCGCTATCCTGGACCAGGACAGAAAGACTCGCTACCACTCGTTGGTCAAACCAGATATCGCCATGCCCAGCGAGGCCTCAGAAATCTCCGGTCTAACTGACACCCAGCTCGCCGACGCGCCGACCATGACAGAGATCTGGCCCACGGTGGCGCAAGTGCTCACCTCGACGGATGTGCCGATCTACACCTGGAACGCCGACTTTGACCAAAAGGCGCTCCTTCTGACGGCGAAACGCTTTGGGCTCCCTGTCCCGACGGCGGTAAGCTCCAAAACCCGCTGGCGCTGCGCCATGAAACTCCACGCCAGGTGGTACGGGGAATGGAGCAACAGCAAAAATGATTACCGCTATCAATCCTTGGAGTGGGCTTGCACCGAATTAGAAATCGAAGAGAGCGAACACCATCGGGCAGTTGGCGACGCGCTGAATGCACTTCGCGTCCTGCGGGCCATCGGCTCTCGCGCAGGGAAGTATCCACCGCCAGCCGAGATGCCCTACTTCCAACGCTATTATGGCGATTGATAGTGTGACGGCAGTGCCTGCGTCACTGTGGCTGGCCGCGGCGCAATACGTGACAGCAGATCTGCCGTCACAGATGCAGCTGCCGGCGAAACCTGTGACGACTGGCCAGCTATCACAGTCTATCTCACCGCATGTATTGAGTATGATGTAAAGAGGTGTTCTTCTCAGAAAGGCAGGCCGTCAGATGCCTCAAAAAACCAGGCGCATTGAGAAACGAACGTATCTCGTCTATGAAGCGGACAACTTGCACTGGAAGATCCTGGTCAGGAAAGATAGCAATAGCAACCTCTACGTTCCCGTGTATCGGAAAGGCTGGCAGGACGGGGGCGAGGTCGAGATCTTCTCGCTTCTCCCTCCAGCCGAGGCCGGTGACGAACCATTGTTGCATATTCGGATTTACACCAAAGCCAATGAGGCAGATCGGGTTTTGCCTCTCTCAAACCCTCCCATTTCCATTCAAAGCCATCTGCCTGCCTTCACCTTCATTGAGCCAGAGAAACACCAGGTGCTCGTTCAACTGATGTGCGTGTTGAGCCAGGAAGGTCGCCGTCTCAAAATTACGCCGCTGATCGAACCAGAGGATTTGTAGCCGAAAGCTGAATGCGGAGAGGGAAGGTGAACATGGTGGGAGACCTGGCATATCTTCCCGGCATCGGGAAGATATAAAAAAGGAGGCCCTGGTACCTGAGAAGAGAGAGCGGTCATGTTGTGGGGATTGGGGGGGTAATAGGTACAGTATAGTAGACCCCAAGTTTTGGCTTGCAGAGCCGATTCGACATCTCATTATTGGATGCGAAATTCGTCCCCACTTTGGGGGGTGTTGCGGCAAGTTTGCTGGAGAAAATGGGGCTGCCTGACGTATCATGCATCATCTTCTGGGATAGTCAGTCTCTCCAGATCGCCCGCAATCTCTTCAAGGCGAGCGATGGTTATGGTCGCAGGCACACCGATGTAGTGCTTTCTGAGCTTGCCTTTGACATGGCGATAGGCGATCCAGTAGACGCCGCCTCGCTTCCTGGTTTCCTTCCTGGCTGTGAAGTGACCAAGCTTCCCGTGAAAGCGAAAGGAGGGAATCCGCTCGAGCCAGGCAAACCACTCCGCTGTGTCGGGCGGGAAACCGAGGCGTCCGACAATCCCTGGGCGGTTGATCTGGACCTCGTAGTTGCCTTCCTGCTCGTGCCAGATCACATGATGTCTTGCCAGCTCCTCCATGTGCTGTTCTCCTGAGCCATCCATCCTGTTACCCAACACACTTCTCACTGCTGGCCGGTATTTCTTCTACTGTTACCAAACACGTTGACGGTGGAGGGAGGTGTTTGGTAACAGGGATCTCGGTCAGCAGTTCCGCGTTTGGTAACACTCTGAGGGAACCCTACGTGACAGCAGAGAGGATGTCACGCGCACCGCCTGGTCGAGAAGGTTGACGGCTGGCCAGCTGTCACAAAAAGCTCCTGAAATGCCCTGGTTAGATCTCTGGCCGGGCTTGCAAGTCGTTCCAATATCTCTGAAGCTCTTGCCAGCGCTGCCCGATGCCCATGCGGTCGGAAGGGCTGGCAGTCACTAATGCCGTCTCAATGGCGGCACGGAGCTGCTGGTACTCCGGCTCGGATAGGCCCTTTGCTAACCCGAACATAGCAATACTGTGTTCGCAGTCGAGAAAGCGCAAGTAGAGCCGACGCTGTATCCGGGCTTCTTCCAGCGGGGGCAGCGGCGATGCGACCGTGTGCGAGGATGGCAGCGCGGAAACACAGAGCGTCACCATCTCTTTGAACAGCGTATATTTCTGGTTCCATTGGGCGTCCTGGTCCGGGTCGGATAGCTCCATCTCCGCGCTCATATGCGTCATCCCTGGCGGGACCATATAGGGGACAGGTGCAATGCGAAGAATGCCCAATGCGCCTAGTTCCTCATGCGCAAAATGATAGAGGACGGTGCCGTTGGAGAGCCGTTCCTGTGTCGTCTCGATGCCGGGCGGGATACTCGCCGCGAGTTGCTCGCGCCGACGTTGCAGCTCCAGGAGATGATCCAGTTGCTCTAATACGGCCAGGTCATCACGAGTCAGGCGGTGGCTGCGCCGCGTGGTGGAGGTTCGCTTCTTTCCTGGCGGGGTTTTGCGCTTTCCTGCTGGCTGTTTCTTATTCATATCCATTCCTTTACGTGTGGCTCGTCTCTATTTATAAACGAAGAGGTCATAAGGGAGCGCAGCACATAGACCGAATGGATAGAGAGCCGCTGCGTGTTGTGAGACACACCAGGTATGTCACACTGCCCAGTTCGTCGGCGGACTGTGACTCACCAATACCGGTTACGCTCCATCGTAGCTGAAAGTTTCTACACCAGATCTTCAGGGGAACTCCCCTCAATAAATTTGGCCTTGTATGCCCCCCATCTGGTGTCATTGATGCCAAGCACTCTTTTCAGGGTGCCCAGTTCCAGCGGACTCAGGTCTTCTTCGGCCTCATAGCAGTGTCGCCCGATCTCCTGCTCTTTCACATGACGCTGTTCGATGGTGCCCAGCCAGATCCCTGTAAGCCTCTCAAGGTCGAGAAACTCTTGCGTCAACACTGCTTTCAGCTTTTCAAATGTTTTCATGCCCTGCTATTCCTTCCTGAGCCGAACCGGAACATAGATGTTTCAGTCTATTCTAAAGCACGTGTGAAGGGTGTACAAGAAAAAAGCGAGTACCCCCAGAGGTACCCGCTCCATCTATGGATAAGTTGCTCTTTTTCTTCTCTACGCTCTATAGGCTAAAGACTACCTGGAGGCCTTTTTATCCGGACTGGTCACGTCAGACCACAGGTGTTGCGATGGGTCCTCATCAGCTAGCAATGCTGAGAACGTGGCGTAATGGTTTTTATCAAATACGCTTTGGTTCACACGGATAAAGCGCCATATTGTGTTTGTTTGCTCGCTCACTGCCTCGCACCACACTTTGATCGCGGCATCCTTTAACTCTGTCCCTTCCCATACACGCCCTTTGGTTTCCACAATCCAGTTGATAGAGCCTCTCTCACTTTTTTGCACCAGCACCCAATCAGGATAGTAATAGGCAATAGCCCCGCCCTTTTTGAGATAATCAACGTGGAACTGGACTGCCGTATCTTGTTCTGTCGTTCCCAGTGCCGCGAAACGTAGCACATCGGGGCAGCGAACGAGGAATTCTGCGAAGTGCGACTCGAAGTCATTGTAGGTAGCCACATAATTGAAAATAGTGCGGTCACATATGATATGCTTGCGCCTCCACGTGAAAGGTTTTGTGTGAGATAGCTTGATGCTGGTCGGCTGGATGGTAATTGGCAAGCTTTCGGTTATCAACTGTCCGAGGGTCTGTCCCAGGTAGCCAGCGATGCGCTCTTGCACCTTCAACTGGTTGAGGTATTGGCGGACGACTGCATTTTCGAGATCAACGTGCTTGGCGAAGCAACGCTCTGCGATGTATGCACGTATCTTAGGGTAAAGCTGTGTGAAGACTCCGGTGAGCCGTGCGCGTTCCATTACCTTGCGCACGATTGTGGAGAGCAGCTGTTCTGCTATCGGTACGATACCGACTGAGAGGTCAACTTGATGCACGCGGGTTTCAGTGGTGGCAAATTCCATTTCTAATGATATACGTAGCTCGTCAAGCTCAGTTCCGTCGTAGAGCGGGTCGAGGCTCAGCGGATTGAAGGAATCAAGCTTTCTGTAATTGTGCGAGAGGCTCATACTCGTCTTAGGAATGGAGACATCGTAGGCAAGTTTCTCCTGCACTGGCTGAATAATCACTGGAGGCACCGGCGGTGTGGCAGTTGTAGGTACACTCACCCCCTCGGCTTCCAACCCGCGCACAAACGCCTCAAATGCAGTTGTGCCCATTACCTCCAGAGTCTGTGTGCGGTCTGGGCTGATTCCCTGGATGAGACGCAGACCGCGCCCCACCGCTTGTTCGGGGAGAATTTGAGCCTTAGAAGTGAAGGGACGTAGACCCAGTACTACCGTGACATTGCGTACATCCCATCCTTCACGCAGCATCATCACGCTCACAATCACCTTGACCTTGCTCGTCGGGAGATCGATATCCCGTGCCACTTGCCGTAGTTTCTCGATCTCGCCTTTCTGCACCTCACCTGTATTATCGGTGTGGATCACCAGAATCTCGTCCTGCTTAAACTCCAACTCCTTAGTTTTCTTCAACCAGTTACCGATCTCATCGGCCAGATTGTTTTGTTCGGCCATAATAAAGAGTACGGGTCGAGTCCCCAAGGGTTTGTAGGTACGCTCATGCTCCCGGTAGCGAGCGATAGCAGCCTCCAACCAATCACCATAAGCCACGATCACATTATCCCGTGTCACCCTCTCAGGGTCGTTCCGTTCCACCTTATGCACGATCAGTGGCGCTTTGACAATACGATCCTCCACTGCCTGCGCCAGCGGGTAGTCACACACGCACCAGGGATAGTAAGCACCATTCTGGTCTTTCGGTGTGGCCGAAAAATCTAACCACAATGCCAGACCACGGGGAAGCACCTGATGAATTGTCATCAGCGTTTGTGCCCACGCAAGGTCTTCATCATGGACATGGTGCGCCTCGTCATTGAGAGCTATCAGATCGGGCAGGCTTTTCAAGCGTTCCAACATCGTGCGTTCCCGCATAACTGCTCCCTGCACCGGCTTTCCAAGGATGGCCTGTACAGCATTGGCAGGTGTCCACTCCTTCTCACGGCTCTCATAGATTTGATGAATGTTCGTGAGAAACAGATTACCTGATGGATCGGGCTCTGCACTCTCACCGCGCAGAATGACCTTGAGGTTCCATTTGTGCTTCCACTCCGGAGGGAGTAGAGGCAGTTGCTCAAAAATACGACCGCTGCCAAAGTCCTTCTCCAAGCGCTCGTAGACGATCACGTTCGGGGCCAGCAGCAAAAAATTGGTGGAGAGCAGCGAACCCGGCACCATTTTTTTGTGGAAGTAGCACCAGACCATCAGCATCGCCATCACCACAGTCTTGCCTGAACCTGTCGCCATCTTGCAGGCATAACGCGTCAGCCCTTCTGGTGGGAGGTCTTGGATTCCTTTACGCGGCGGGTCAAATTCTGGGAAGGAGCGGCGGAGCTGTCTTTTACCGTCCATAGTTGTCTGGTATGTGATGCTATCCTCAAAGAGGCTGGTCTTGGAAACCTCCGCGTAGCTTTCAATCAGGACCTTGGTGTCATGCACTCCAACCACTTCCAACAGGTAAGCCATCGTTTCCACAGCTTCACGTTGACCAAAGTAGTAGCGGAAGAGTGCCTCATCTACAAGATGATCCTCATCGAACCAGTAGGTGAAGAGGCGTCGTGTTACCGAGGACGCCCCTTCGTAATCGCTACTCCGCCAGGCATCAACCGCAGCACGCAGCTTATTGACCAGCAGGAGCTTGCTCGGGCGTCGGCCCTCTATAATCTCATACTCGTCACGAGAGCCAAGCCTCTTCCGCAGATACGACGAAGGGGGCAAGTAAGGCTCACGATCGGGGACCTCTGGTAGTGAACCGGTGTAGGAGATAATAGGTACGGCCATAGCTAATGCACCTCCACATTATAAGCCTGTGTGGTATCATTGCCGAAAATATCTACTACCTTCACGACAATGGTATAACATCTTGGGTGCTCATACGCGTGCGCCTCGCTTAGTAATGCCAGAAATCGCTCTTTTCGGGTACGGTAGGCAACCCAACCATTCATGAACGTATCATTTTGAAAGTCCCAATCTACCGCCCAGTAGTCAATGTAGTCCGACCACTTTTTTACCTTCTCGCGAACCTCAGCTGGAATCAGTTCGGTATTAGCAATTACAAAATCTTTCAAATACACACTAACTGGATTAGACACACTGAGTGATTGGCCCGAATTGTTCATTATGCGATGCTTATCAGATAACTGTGGTTCACTTGGGCCTCCACAGATATCCGCTTCAAGATAAGCCAACTCAAAAAATTGTACATCACCCTTATCAACAGCTTGTTGTTCCATTACTTCACGTGGAATCTGAAGAAGGAACAATTTAATGCCTTTCTGTTTGGCCACTTCATGCATCAGACCTTCTGTATGGTTATTGTTGCTTGGCCCAGCGAGGCCCATCTCCCACTCCCACCCGAGGACGTGCAAATCCGTCAGTTTGAGTTTGGCGCACTCGTCAAGAGCAAGGTTGATCTCATCGATAGTCACGGGCGAATCAATCGCACCGACGTGAACTATTGCTTTACCCTTTTTGCCGTGCAGGTGCGTCATGCCTGAAATGGGCTGAGCACCATAAAGCTTGAGAATGAAAGCAAGATATTCATAGAGAGCTTGCTCAGTAATACGCTTGCCGTTGCCAAACGTAGTACCATGCCAGTATTGCCGCTCATATTTGCCAAGATTGAGGATCTCAAATGGCTTGCAGTTCTCGATGCCGAGAAGACGTTTACGGGTTACATGGATCGCGAAGCGGCTAAGATCACAGCCTATCCAGCGACGACCGAGTTTTTCGGCAACAGCAAGTGTTGTGCCAGAGCCACAGAAGAAATCAGCTACGAGGTCGCCAGGATTTGAAGAGGTCGCTACTATACGCTCAAGAAGCGCTTCAGGCTTCTGCGTGTCATAGCCTGTCCTCTCATGAGCTACGGGTGCAATAATCGAAATGTCCCAAACATCGTCTAAAGGCGCACCTAGAGACGGAGAATCTTCGGAGCCAGAGGGAATTCTTTGACCAACCTCATTGTGTGCAGCTATGATTCGTCTATCTTTCCAACGCCTCTTCGTTTCCTCCGTTCGCTCCCCATATTGTTTGTTGAAGATATGTTCTCCCTTCTTCTTAACAAAGCAGAGAATGTTATCATGCATCTTTTGAAACTCACGGGACGGAGTTGGCCATCGTTTGTAATGCCAAATAATCTCATTCAGAAAGGATTCCCAGCCGAACGATTCTTCCATTACAAACCGAATTGCAGATGACATTCTGGCGTCTAAATGAACATAGATCGTCCCCTTAGGAGATAGAAGATCATGCATTAGTGTAAGACGATCTGTCATCATCGTGAGAAACGATTCTGCGCCTCGCCCCCACGTATCTCTATAAGCTTTCTCTTCAAGGACTGATTGCTCTTTATTGACTTGTAAATCGTCATCTCCAATTTGGGTGGTAAACGAGAAATCTGCACCTGTTGCGAAAGGCGGATCAATATATATGAGATCGATCTTCCCAGCGAAATTCTCCAACAATGATCCTAGTACCAGTAAGTTATCACCCCAAATAAGCTTGTTATGCCAGCCATCCTCGAAGGAGTTCCCCTCCTTAGCATTATAGATGTCGAACAACGAGGGTTGCTTAGGATACTTACTTGCCTCATGCGTTGCGCGGCTCTCGTTAATCCTCTCGATAACTTGGAAAGGCAACTTAGCACGCTCTACTTCTCGCTGTCTGCCATTTTCATCGTATTTCCCCGGCCATATTAGTCCTGTGCGCGTCGCTTCAATTTTGGCCATATTTCACTCCTTCAAACGCTCGATAATCAACATTCACGGTCTCTAGGGGAGTTTCTACGTTGTGCTGATGGTACCCTGCCGAATGCAAAATGTACGGAGATCACACTCCAAGCACACCTTTTGTTCCGGCGGGCGAACCACCGCAAATTTCTTCTGTAAGATCTGTGTCACGATCTGATCGAAATGGACTCCTGCTTCGGCGATGACCTCTCGATGATAGGGAAACACCATTAAGGCATCGGCTTTGCGCTCCTCGCCCGTCCAGTACAGCATCAATCGCTCAGGCGTGCGTCCATAGCGTTGCTCCAGGATGTGAGCATAGATGCATAATTGTTTGTAGTATGTGTCCAGCCGCGCATCGTCATGAGCGGGACGGGGCTGTGACTTGAAGTCAAGCAGCTCCAGCTTCTGATCGTTCCCAAGTAACAGGTCAATTTTGCCGGTTAAGATGTAGTCTTCTTTTTCCACCGAAACGTCCACCTCGGTCTCGATCACGCGGCGCATTTCAGCCTGATTCTGACGATAATAGTTTTGCACTTGCTTGAGCGCCATCTCCTGTTGCGGTTTGCTAATTGGGCGTAGACCGAGCGCGACGAGATTTTGTGCGTTGGCAGCCAAAAGACCAGGTATAGCACTCTCAATTAACTTCAACGATTGTCCTGTCAGGACCCAACGGTGGATATCCTCTATCGTCTGGTGGACGAGGCGGCCAAAGAACATTTCCGCTGAACGTGAGGGTGTAAAATCATAGTAGCGGAAGTACTGATATTGGCGTGGGCAGGTCTCATAGACTTTCAGGTCGCTGGTGAAGCTAAAGGCCTTCTTCATTGGTATGCGGTCGCGCAGCGCGAAGTGTTGAGCCTTGAGTAGTTCCTTACGTACATAAGGCCACTGTTCGAGCCCTTCCCAGATAGAAGCGAAGGCCGGGCGCGGCTGCTCTGTCGCCGTTAACACCAGGATCTTTTCCGCACGTGAGAAGGCAACATAGAAGAGCCGCCGATGGTCAAACTCCGTTATGCGCGCCTCCGGTTCAAAGGGCGCCCGGTGTGTGAATGGTGCAAGTTGGCGGTCAAGCGCTTTCCTGGTCTGCGGTTGGCTATCGAGAGAGCCGACAAAGACAGCAGGAAACTCCAATCCTTTCGATTGATGGATCGTCATGACCTGTACATAGCCTCGGGGGAAAGGCTGGTTGGGATCTTCATACTCGTTAATCCCGCCATCATGGAGGAGACGCAGAAAGCTGTTAAAGAACTGATAGCGGAGGGATACCCGGTTTCGGTGCGAAATCACGCTGTAGTGATAGTAGTTCATGAAGATATTGAGCAGCTGAGAGAAAATTGCCAGGTTGCGGGCCCTGTTCTCGTTCTGCATAGCACTCGCAAAGGGTTCGACCGCTGCGAATTGGTAAAAATAGTCGCCCAGACGCCGGTCAAGTGCTTCGCCTTCGCGTAACGCCTCAATTTCTTCCACAAATTCGCGCAAAATTGCTGGTAGCGGTTGATTGCCTCCATACCGCTTTCCCATGCCGACGATACAACTATCCACATACATACCCAACGCTTGCAGCGCGTAACCTGGAAGTTCACCGCGCTGATCACCGTAATACCCAAACAGCAGCGCAAAGCAGGCGACGATATCTCGCACCTCTTGGTTGTCAAAGTAGCCACGGGCACGTGGGCAGAATACAGGAATGCTTCGCTCGGCCAGGGCGTCCAGGTAGGGTCCGCTGTGTTCGATCCGCACGCTGCGTAACAGCAATGCCACCTGACTATAGTCATCGATCACACCCTGCTCTTTCAAATAGTACACACAGGTGGCAAACCGCACGGCCTCATCCTTCTTACTGGTGCCCCAGATGGCAAAGACCGCTGGATAGGTGGGATGCGGCTGCGAAAGGTTGGGGACGATCTGTTTCTTGTAGCGGAAGGGCACCCCCGCAGGATTTGACCAATCAGTACTGTTCATGAAACGGTTGTAGGCATCGACAATGTGGCGATGCGAACGGTAGTTGGTCTCGAGTACGACGGTTGTACAGTCATCGAAGTGGTGTGGAAACTCGAGAATATTGCGTACGGTGGCACCGCGAAAGCGGTAGAGACTCTGGTCTTCGTCTCCAACCACACAGAGATTGCGCCTTGCTCCAGCCAGCGTAAGAAAGATCTGCTGTTGGATGTAGTTCGTATCCTGGTATTCGTCGACCATGATATAGCTGATCTGCTGCTGAATCTTTGTCCCAACGTCTGGTTCATCAAGCAGTCGAGAGAAGATTTTTTCCTGGTGAGCGAAGTCGAGGCGGTTTGCGGCTGTGAGGGCTTGCTCATAGGCACTATAGGCATGGCCGACAGCCGAGAGAAACGCATCGCCGCTCTGGCTCAATTGTTCGGGGTCAATGCATTCCTCAGTAATCTTGTCCAGGTAGGATTGCAATCCTTTTATAGCGGTCCAGCGGGTTTTCCAGTGTCCGAGGAAGAGACCATCCCTGGCAGGGCCAATAATAGCGTCAAAATGGTCGTTGAGAAAGAGCAATTGTGTCAGCTCGTCAAGTACCTCGTACCCATTCCCCAGATCGGTATGCTGCCGGTACCGCTGCAGAAAGTCATTGCAGATGCCATGAATTGTGCCTACCTTTAGTGACGAGAGGTCGCCGTTGTACCCTATCTGCTTCGCCGCAACTGCCACGCGGTCCCGTAGCTCATAGGCACTTTTTTCAGTGAAAGTGGTGATCAGAAGCTCCGACGGCTGGGCAAGCCCATGGAGCAGAACATTCAGCGTGCGCAAGACCAATACCAGCGTCTTTCCCGAGCCAGGACCTGCGATAACCAACAAGGGCCCGCTCGTATGGGCGATGGCGCTACGCTGTTCTGCGTTGAGATGAGGAAATTGCGCCAGGATTTCTGGCGCAATAGTACGTGTCGTCATCATATGTCTTCTGTATTCTTCACTATCCATCGTACATCCATAGCAATCCTACTTATAGCCTGTTAGGCCCTTATATGAGAATATATAGCTGTTGGTGTTTGTCTCAGTGCCATATTACATGGTCTCTCATCAACATGTTCTGCTCCGACTTACTCACAGATAGCTTACTATATCATTTAGGGAGAAAAAACGCATCGATTTGGGTGAAAGATACACCAAAAAGGTGAAACAAAGAAGCAACGAGAATGGACGGAGCAACGCAACGGTGCCTGTCGGCGTTTCGTGACCGGGGATTGTCAGTCCCATGGAGTAGCCGGGCGTGTATGTGTCATGCGAATGTTTTCATGCTCTTTTCCCTCCTGAGCCGAAGCTGAGGAACAGCACAACTCCTCTCCGTTGTCACGATCTCGTCGATCTCTCCTTCTACCAGAACAGAGACGTTTCAGTCTATTCTACAGCACGTGTGAATGACACACAAGAAAACAAGCGGGTACCCAGTAGGGTACGCGCTCCATCTCTATCCAGGCAGCTTGAATAAGTTGCTCTTTTCCTTTTCTACGCTCTATGGTGTGCGTTGTTATGCCCTTTACCTCTATGTACCGCTGTGCCGGGTTTTTAGATCTGCTCATCCTTCCCGGTCGCCGTGAGTTTGACGCCCCTATTGCCCACGCCGCTCCGCTGTGCATAGGCTAGCGGGCGTGCTGCCGTCTTCCAGCCCCCAAACGCCTGCAGGCGGTCGAGCGTCGTGCCATTGGCGAGCGCATCGAACGCGCCAAAGTGCCGTCCATCGTGCGGCGAGAGATTCGGAAGACCCAGCACATGCAGACCGAGCCACCGGATGCGCTGGCGGATGGTGCGCACATCCATGCGGGTCTTCGAGCACTTGCCCACAAAGAGCGGCTCGTCCTCAGCCACAGCGGCGCGGTCCTGGGCGAGATACGCGCGTGCGGCCCGCAAGGTATCCGGGGTCAGTTCGTGCCGGTCCCACTCGTCCGTCTTCTGGCGGTAGAGTACGAGCATCCCCGTCTGCAGGTTGACGCTGCCAACGTCAAGGGCCGCGACCTCACTAACGCGCAGGATATGATCGAAGAGCAGACACACCAGCAGCGCATCGCGCCGCCCGCCGGGAGTCGCGGGCCGCGCTTTGAGCAGTGCGACCTGGCTGGCCGTCACCTCGACGGGCAGGGCCTTCTTGGGGCCGCGGCGCTGAACCGGGCGTTTGGCATCGACCTGGTGGGCCTCCCGCCCGCCGTAGCCTTTCACCATGGTGATCAGCGCCAGGCACTCGTGGGAGAGATACCCCGCCTGGTACGCCAGCTGGGCATAGCGTTTGACGGTCGCCAGGCGTGCATTGACCGAGGGCAACGCGTAGCCTTCAGTGAGCTGCCAGCGCACAAACAACTCCACCAGGCCAGCCTCAATATCCTGCCAGCGGGCGAGCTCGTCGGCCAATCCCGGCGTAAAGGTGATGCGGTGCGCCAAGAGGCACTGTTCAAAGAGGGCGAGGTCGGCACGCTGTCGGCGCAACGTCGCCGGGGCTTTGCGCTCCTGGTAGGCTCGCAAGGTCGAGGCCTGCAGGAACTGCGTCGTCATCCGTGCGGCCTCCCCCAGGGAGAGGTAGTCGGCCTGAACCACCACGACCTCGGTGGGCTTGTTGCTCTCTGGTAAGGAAAGTGCTGCTCCCAGTGCCTGGTCGTGCTCAGGAAGGAGCTGGTGGTCTGTACTCATGGGTTTTCCTTTCTGCTCAGGTTCCGGTAGAAGGTGGCCTGGTCTGTGCGTAGGATAAGCCCGCTGCGCCAGATCGGGTCCTGTTCAGTTAACAGTACTGCGAGATTCTATAGATCTGTGTTGAGATGTGCCGTGACAGTACATCCTTGTGGGTGTCAGACTGTTCAGGGGACTTCCCCGGGAATCGCTTCAAAACCTCCCCGCGTAAAACATCCTGTGTATGAGGGTTTCTCCCCACACCAACGCAAGAATGGTCTCGCACTTCTTGGCCTGAAAGAGTTGCTCCAAGTCCTCCCGGCTCCACACGCGAACATCCGATCGCTGCTGATGGGTGACCAGCTTGTTCTCCGGCGCCTGGCACGCGATCACCGCGGAAACCTGCCAGCCTTGCAGCACTGACCGGGCAGCAGCTACTTCGTCCAGCAGGTGCTGGTAAGCATCGGGTGATGGGGGGTGGAGCTTGCCCTCAGAACCCTTTGCGCTGATGAGCACCGCCCGTTTCGCGGCGAAGTCGCAGGCAACCAGGTCGTATCCTGTCGCAGCCGCCGATCCCTGTGTGCGTGAAGTGGCACCTTCTCCGGCGGGCTGCTCCCCGAACTGCACGTCGCCGGCGAAGAGTACGGTGATTCCGAAGCGTGCGATGGCGTTGTGCAGCGCCACCTCAAAGGCGGCCCCCGAACTGTTCAGCAGATGCCTTCGCCAACGCTGCCTCCCTTCGTCAGGGACATTCTTGTGATACACGCGCCCGATCACCGCAGCGAGTTGCTCCTCCGGAGTGACTCCTGGCACTGGATACGCGAGCCGGTTGTGAAGCTGCTCTGAGCTTAACCAAACCTTCTCGCACGCAGCAGGAACCATCACGGTTCCGTCGGACCAGCCAACGCCTTCGGGCTGCGGGTCCTGGAGTACCTGGATCGAACGCTCCGGGACGCTCTCCGCCCAGATGGCCCCTGGGCGTACATGCAATGCATCGAGCGTCAGGGGGCGATGGCATGAGATTGTGAGTGGGATCTGAGTTGTCGTGTCAGGAATGCCATACACTACGTCGAGCGCCAGCGGGAAATCAAAGCGGAAATTGAATTCCGAGAACTGATAGGCTTGTCCAACTGCTGTCCGCGCGTAGGTCCCGAAATCGAACTCATCCCGTTGCGCCAGGTCGAGCCGGAAGCCCTGCCGGACCTGCTCGCTCTGCGCCGGGTCCGTCAGCCAGAGAGCATTGCCGTAGAGATAGAGATAGCGCCAGCGTGCCGTTTCTACAACTGGGGCAAGATCGGTTGCGTACATCTGTGGAGGCACCGCAGTTTGCCACGAGTATTGGAATGGTGTCAACTCTACGGGGATATGCGCTGTGATCCCGGCGAGGGAGACCACGCCTTCCCGCTGCAGCGTCGTGAGCAGGTCCCAGGCCTCGTCGCTCTGTAACTGCGTGCTGATCGCGGCGAGGGACTGGCCCCGGTCAGTAAACGCCTGCGCCAGGGACTGCTCAGTCCACCGGCCAACCAGCGCGAGATAGCTCAGCTGCCATATCTCCGCCTGGGGAGCGCGTATCGCTATGGCCTTCAGCCAGTACACCGGCCACATCGCCCGAAATGGGCGTAGATAGTCAATCACCTGGGTCGTGAGTTCGGTGAACGGGAGGGTATTCGGGATGTCGAGAACTTGCGGCATGGGTCTCTCCTTCAGGTATGCGTATCTGCATGGTCGAGAGAGGGCCAGGATGTGCGAGATTGTTGTACGGATCCTACCCTCCCTCTGTCTGCGTGCCCTGGCTGGTTTTTTCGGAAAAAGTTGCCGATACTAGCCCCATATCGGCAACTTTTCACCTCGGCCATTCTAGCAGGTTTAGAACACAATTACAAGCCCCTTGTTCATCCCCGGAGCACCATCACCTCACTTCTATACTTGACAAATCGCAAGCGAAGGCGTAATATCTCTGCAAATCTTAGAGCGAGGAGGAGCCACGCTAAGGAATGCACATGCTCATGTATATCACCTGGAATGATGTGACACAACGAAGCACAGATCTCACTGAACTCAAAGCGTTCATTGCACCGATGCGTACTGAGGCGCTGCTGGCAGCAACCAGTATCATCAGCATCATCCAGCAGAATACGCCATGGGACCCTGCTCTGTTTCGAGCACAACAGCGTAATCTTGCCCGGCAGATCTGCTCCTCCGATATCGCTGATCAAATCGAGCAACTCATTCTCTCTGGAAAGCGGGACGTCCTCACAGCTGGTGAACAACTGCTTCAAGCAGCAAAGCTGGCCATACTCTACGGGGAATCAGGTCCAGCAGAAAATATGTCGATTGACGCTCAAAATGATCTCGGAAGGTTCTTCCTTGAGGTGAACGAACTGACAGCAGCGCACGGAGAGGAAGGACAACCGGCCGCAAAGGAACGTCTGATCACCATCTCCCTGCGTGACCTATCCCGAAAGCTCTATGAACAGCCTCGGTATTTGTTGGCTCGCTACTATCATCTCCTTGTTACTCTTGCGCAGAGCAAGGGCAATCCTGCCTTTGATTTTGACGCCGTTATTCGTGAATCGACTGGCCTAAGCATTATGGAGTTTATGGCGCTGGCTTTCTTGTATTATGCTCCGTTTGGGGATGTCACTGAAGTCAGACACCTTGAAGCAAAGGGCTTCTGGAACAGAATTCAGCAAGTAGAAGGGCAGATTCGCAAATCAGAGGTCCGCGAGAGCATACGACGCTTATTCTCCAACGATCTGGCTGGTTTTCGATCGATGTTTGAAAGGGAGATAACACAAAAGAAAAAGCATCCACTTGACGTGAGCCTTCTCCCTTTCAAAAAACAACCGTTTTATCGGACGGCAAATGGTTCTGCGATCCCTATATCATTCCCGTTCGTTCTTGAAAAGTTTTCCAAAGGGACCTATTGGGCCTTGCATGCTCGGTATAGTGAAATTGATAAAGAGAACGGCGTCAATAATTTCACGCGTTTCGTGGGAGACTTATTCCAGGAATACCTCACCTCTCTGTTAAAGCGTGCCTACAGTGGGACTCATTGTGGTGAGCAGCACTTTTACAATGAGCAGGAGATCATTGCCTCCTCACCTCATGCACCAGAAGAGAGGCCACCTTTCGACGGTATCCTTATCAGCGGCAATAGCATTGTCCTTTTCGAGATGACCACGATTGGTTTGCCAGTAGACCTCCTGGAAAGAGGAGACCCTGGAGAATTTCTCAAGCACTTGCAACGCGAGCGTGGGTTCATTGACAAGATCAAGCAGCTCAACCGTGCCATTGATGGTATTCTGGATGGTACCTGGTCCGCTCCTGGACTGTATCGAAGCAAGATTCGCCATATTTACCCCGTACTCGCACTTTTGCACCCATTTCCGCAGAATCTTGCGACCTGGGAGCCGCTACGGAACGCAGCAAAGAGGGCAGGTTATTATCCTGTTGGAGGTGATGCTTTTGTCCATGACGTACAAATCTTAACGGCAGAAGAGCTCGAGATGCTCGAACCCTCGCTTCATGATGGTGGGAAATCACTTCCCTATGTACTGAATCGGAAGGTCGGAGTTTACGAAGCGGCCGATAGAAGCATGAAGGACTTTCTGCTCTCTGATCTGCACTATCATGAGCCGAGGAATGAATACTTGATGGCAATCTTTGATGAAGTGTACGGCCTGATGCGCAGAGCTTTGATCGACCATATTGAATTGGCACCTGAATGAGGCCTCACAGCAGGTAGCTCTAAGGTCATACTGCTTAAGCCTGCACAGATGCGTCTGCTGGGCCAGCAGGTGGGTCTGCCAACGTTATCGCCGCACGACCTGCAGCATTACTGGACCTACGACGCGCTGGGCAATGCGACACCGGTGGATCGCGTGCAATCCGGGGGCAACTGGAAGTCGCCGACGATGGTCTTGAAATACGCCAGGCGCACCGGGATCGCCAACGAAGGCGTCATTATCACTGAATAGAAGGAGCAGCAATCATGCTCGACACGACAAGCTTCCCCATTCCTTCAACCTGTGAGCGTGACCAGGGGGTACAACACCTGGTGGCCTCAAGGCGCTCCGTGCCGTTCCTGCGGATCGGGCCCGTGGCTCGTATCGAGGTAATCGGCATTCCCGCGCTCCGCTGCCAAGTCTGCCATGAGCAGATCTACGATCTCGACATGCTTGCACGCATCGAGAGCGCTCTGTCTCGCCGCGTTGCGCAAGGTCACCTGCAGACACAGTACACCTTTGAGCAGTTGCAAGCCTGGCTCACTGCATAGGAATGCTCTATCAGCATGGAGGCCAACTCATGAGTGACCGTCAAAAGCTCTACTCCTATCGGGTAGGCAAAGAAGAAGCAGAGAAGCAGGGCCAGCGTCTCTCTCAGACCATGCACCTGCCAGGGGTTGGTACTCTTCCGATCAGCGTGGCAGCGATGGACGAGGCCCACGTCAGCCTCACCGGGCGCCAGGCGCTTGCCCTGCTGCGTATCCTGGAACGAAACCGCGCAGCGCTTGAACGAGAAGCCGAGGCCGAGCGCGATCGTGAATTTGGACGTGGGCCTGGCGTCCATGCGGCGGAGGTTCCTCAGAAAATCCGGAAGGGCGACCCGCGCCTCGGCAAGCGAGCGATCACCTACGGCGACCATCACCTTGATGGCAAGGTGACGGCGATCCTGCGCTACAGCAATGGCGCGGAACAAATCGAGGTAACGCAAAAGGTCTATGCGCTCGATTCGCCAAAGCCGGGAACAGCCCTGGCCTGGGTGCATGCGGATGATGTAGATATCCTCTAAATCGCCTGTCATTACACAGCAGGCCCCAAAAACAAGAGTTAAGTCTTGTTTTTTGCTTCTCTGAAATTGCGCTGTGACGGATGCCTCGCCGTCACGGTTCGCCAGCGCCGGCCAACAAGTGACAGCAGATCGTGTGTCACAGCGCAAACGCGCTAGGAAGCGTTTTTTAGCGGGGGGTATTATCACTCAGCTCTTTTCGGCAACAGGCCTAGAATCGCGTCCTGGCGCGTCGCATTCACGCCAGAAATGTATTATCTGGTTTTCTGGTTTTCTGGAAAACTGCTTTATGTACCGCCGCTTTACCTTCGCCCCTGCACCCACTGCCGGATCGCCGTCCACCAGATCGGGAACGAAGCACCCACACCGAGACCCAGCACACATCCGAGACCCAGCCCGAGCCAGGCCATATTCGCGCCCAGGTCGAAACCGAAACCCCAATCGTTGAGCGGGGCAATAAATGCCGCACCTAACCAGAATACGAAGCCAATGGCCCCTATGCCTAGAGCAGTTCCGATCAGGTGGGCCGCTGAGAGGTACTGTGCCTGCTTCGGCTTAGAGCTTTGTCGAGAGGAGTAGCTCTGATAGATGCCGCTGAACCCGGAGAGAGGCCGCTCATGGTTGCGTTTGCCATAGGGCGGCTTGAGGAAAAACGCCACAGCCACACCCACCAGCGCAGTCGCCGCCCCCCAGATCAGGCCAAAGTCTAACTGCCTACCCAAAAAGAAGTAGTGGTACGCTGTCACATCTTTGGAGCTAAAAAAGCCGGTGGAGATCGTCTCGGTATAGGGGCTGGCAAGGGGATGAGCATAGCCCAGATGCGCCAGGGAAAGGGTGAGCAAGAGCGAAGTCGCGAGGCTTACGACAACAACGACGGCAAGCGGCACCGCCGCCAGGGCTTTACGATAACCCAGACCCCAGCTTGCGGCGGAGGCCACAACCACGGCGATGAGCGCCCAGAGCCAGGACTGGGTCAGAGCCCCAACCGTTGCCCCGACACTCCAGAGGAACACGAACCAGGCGATCCACACGAGCCAGAGCTTTCCGAGCTGCTTGCCGTAGGCTTCTTCGGCGAAATCCTGTCGCGCCTCTTGGCGCGCTTCTGCCTCCTCCTGTCGGTCCTGCCTCGCTTCTTCCTTCCGGTGCTCGGCCTGTTCCTGCTGGTAACTGGGAGGAACGTTGACCTTTTTGACTTTTTTCGCCAGGCCCTGCGGATCGCCGTAGTAGGAGTCTTCTTCGTAGAGCTGCTGGAGGAGTTGCTGCGCACCCGGCCTATTGTTCTCAGCCACCAGCTGCGCCGCGTCCTGATAGAGATGGTCGTGCAACTGGTGCTCACGCGCCAGGCGGATACGGGTACGCGCCTCCTGGGCCTCCGCGCGGGTCGGGTCGAGCTGGAGCAGGGCATTCCAGGTATCGATCTCCTGCTCCCACTGGCCCTCCTCGTTCGCAGCCTCCGCTTCGGCGCGATAGTGCGCGAACAGCTGCGGGCGGAGCGCGGTGTCGATCTGCTGGAGCTGTCCGGCCACCACATCTGGGCGGAAGGATGGATCTCGCTCCTGCAGCTCTTCCAGGAACTGCTTCGCCAGTTCCAGCTTACCCTCCCCTTTCGCTTTGAGTCCCTCCTTGTACAACGTCTCCGGTTTCACCGGTGCCAAGCCGCTCGTATCTTCCTCTATGGAAGATTGACTGGCAAACGTGAGCGCCGCTGCAAACTCGCTGATCGTGCGGTACCGCTCTTCCGGCTTTTTCGCCAGCGCCGCCAGCACGACCTCATCAACGGCAACTGGCAGGCTTGGCACGATGTTGCGCAAGGAAGGCGGCAGCGTCTGCAACTGCTGGCCGGCAACGATGCGCTCATCATCTCCATCAAAGGGCCGGATACCGGTGAGCCACTCGTAGGCGACCATTGCCAGGGAATACTGGTCGGAAGCTGCCTGGGGTTTGCGCTGGAGGTACTCCGGGGCCATGTAGCTGATCGTACCAACAAGTGAGGTCACGCGCTTCGAGACACTCCGGCTGAAGCGGGCCAGGCCGAAGTCGGACAGCAGCACCTCTCCGCTCTGTCCCACCAGCATGTTTTCTGGCTTGACATCCAGGTGAATCACGCCCTGATCATGTGCGTACTGCAAGGCAGCAGCGACTTGTTCGATATAGGCGACCACGGTAGCGAGCGGAACCAGGTCCCCTTCAGGGTGGAGATCGCGCAGCGTTCCTCCGGGAGCATAGTCCATAACAATGTAGGGGACATTTCGCTCAATACCGAAATCGAGGCAGCCGACAATATAGGGATGCTTGAGGGTCGCCATCGTTTGCGCTTCCGCCAGGAAGCGTTCCGATTCCTTATCGTCACCGGAAAGTTCCACTAGCAGGACTTTGATCGCCACCTGCCGTTTCAAATAGCGATGCTCACCGAGGTACACTTCGGCAAATCCACCCACGCCGAGACGCTGCACGAGACGATAGTTTCCGAGCTGCTGCCCTGCTTGAACACGATTGACCACGGCATTGCCTCCTTACGCCAGGCTGTTGAGCCTGCGTCGCGTCCCATAAATGCGGCCTTCACCCGATCTCTGAACATCTGTTTGACAGAGCCATTGTACCGGTAAGACCGCTGGATTTTCAAGTACTCGCGCATATTTCTTGCATACGATCCTACATGTTTCAACAGCCCCGGAAAGGCCGACACCCTCTCAGTGCAGCTTCGGCTCGGAGCTTTCATAGTGGATCACGGTCGCGCCGATCAGCGTCAAAGGTGAGACGCTGGTGTTCTAGTTCTGCGAGAATGGCAGCAGCAACAGTCGCAGCCAGCTCCGCGCCACTCGTTTGTTCGATCTGGTTCAGCAGCCGCGTCGTTTCAGGTAACAGTTGGCGCAAGCTGGGCACCGGCTGCTTCGCCTCAGCTTGTCGTTGGGGGCTGGTCTGCTCGCGCTCAACCTCCGGCACGCCTCCCTGGGCTGGTGCTCTCTGCACGTTGCGCTGTACCGCAGCGGTCTTTCGACGCTCGCGCTGGCGGCGCACACGTTCCTCATTGCGCAGCTGCTCGATGAGAGCGCGGCAGGACGGGCAATACTTGGGAAGCGGGCCAGGATAGCGCAGTTCACACACATCCTGACCACACCGCTGACACGCGAACGCCACCTCGCGCATGATGCTGACTCGCGAATAAGCGGGCTGCTCGTTGCGCTGTTTGGCGGTCGTGTCGCCCCGCACACTGACCACCTGTGAAGGAAGATGGTTCAACTTCCACGCTCTCCTTTGTGATTAGCACTTGCAAGTGCTAATCACAAGATAACCGCTCCTGGATGAGATGTCAAGAAGTGCTCAAGCGCGTAGCGACCGCGAGATGAGTGAAAACCACCTAAGCCCCCACACTGGGGAAGCTGGGAGAGGTAACCTGGAAGGAAAAGGGGGCAAGGCAGTGAAAGTCGTCTTTCCTAGAAAGACGAGGAAAACCCGAAGGTATAAAATTGTGTACAAAATGAGACAGAGCAGACCCAGAAAGCACATGGTGTATACAAATCAAGACGAACCCTGCGAGAACCAACCAGAGAATGATCATCTTCCTGATAAGAGTCAATCCGAGAAACAGAGAAGAGAGTATATATTACTATAGTCAGTGCCGCGAACCGCTCCTCGCCTGCTACGCTTGCCTCTTGTTCGCATGAGCGCCCTTGCCCTTTCATGCCACTTCTGGCCCGCTCTCTGCCACTGCATGACGTTGCATGCCACTGCATGACGTGAGATCCGCAGATAAGCGGGAGATCTGCGGATGCCACCAATTCTACGTGGAACTCGTTGAGTAAGATAAGAGAGGGGTGTGAAGCGAACGCCAGTTCCAACGTTTTTCCGCCGGATGAAAAGAAGAGAGAAACAGGGTGGTATCCATTGAGCCGCTTTGATATACTCAAGGGAAAAGGCGTCATGCATTGCCCTGCGTGAGCCGGGTAGCTAAAACATTAAGGGAGAAAGACCGACCATGAGCAAGGCCAGGCCTGCGCAACCGATAAGAGAAACCACGCATCGCTCCGACTGGGGGAGCTACGAATATACCAAGCGCGATGATCGGGGCCTGCTCCTGATTGCCGAAATGAAGTTCGTCCCTTACGACCTCCTGGGCCAGTGGCTGGCGCCTGGCCTCGCCCCGGCAATTGACGAACCACGCAATGAGGACGAGACGAAGGGCAAGAAGAAACGCGGCGGGAAACGGGATGACGTCCCCTGGCCGCTCGACCGCAAAAAACGCCTGCACGCCACAGCAGAACTGGTGCGCCGATGGGATGAGAAAATGGACTATGCCCGGCGCTGGAAACCCTGGGAGCATGAGCCAACGTGGGCCAGAATCACGGCAGCGGGCTTGCGCAACCTCGGCCTCGATTGGCCCGAAATCGAGTTCCCAGAGGACCACCACAAGCTGACGCTCGACTCGCACACCTACCAGGTTACCAAACGACGCCTACACCTGGCCCGCGGCGGCTCGCATGCCCCGGCGCATCAGTGGATCGGCGAGCGGAAGATCTACGTGGACCAAGCGAGATCGCTGGGCACGGACGCCGAGCGCGCGCACCGCCCGGACGGAGTGCTGCAGCTTGAGGCTGATGGCTCCTACCCACTCACACGCGGCGAGATCGTCATCGAGCACATCCCGCTCAAAAAGGGCCAGACCATCGCCATCGAGGAAGAACTGTCGTGCAAAGGCTCTGAGCGGCTCGGCAAGGGCATCCTGCGGTCGCTCTTGTCCCACTATGATTTTGCCTGGTATTTCTGCCACGACGAGGAGATCTACGACAAGGTGATCGCAGCACGGCGGGACCACTTACGGACCGACGACGAGCGCAAGCGCATCCGCATCCTGCTCGTTGAAGTCGAAAAAGAGAAAGGATAAGCGACATGGCAGACCCACCAAACCCCCTCTCGCAAGCTACGCCGTCGCCCTCGAACGCATCCTCCAACCGGCGCGCCAGGTGGGTCACGTTCGCCAGACGGGCTGGCATCCTTGCGTTGTTCTATCTCCTCGGCCCTATGATCTTCCTCGGTCGCGACACCCAACGGGAAGCTGGCGGGCGCGTCTGGCAGGCAGAGGAACGCTGGGCGCACGTCTCCGGCTCCGCCATCCTTTCACTCTTCTGGTATGTCCCTGTACTTGTGTTCCATACCGCGCTGGCCGGGTTCTGGATTTCCCTTTTCGGAGGACTCTCCGCTTGGCTGCACCTTCCATTCATCCGCGAATTGGGAGGGACGGCCTTCTGGCTGCCCACTCCATCGAGCATGCTGCTACGCTGGGTGCTGGCACTGCCGCTTACTTCCTGGATCGCGCTTCTGTTGGAAAATATCCAGCCGCACACCACTTGGGAGGCGAAGCGCGTCGTGTCGCCCGATGAACAGGTGCAACTGGCCGCGGCGCAGGCCGAGGAAGAGAAACGCCAGGAGCGCCGTTCCTCCCGGGCGCAACTCACGGCGAGCAAGAAGCCTATCTCCACCAAGAGGTCGAGCCCAACCCACGCCGCGCAGGCATCTCAGCCGGCAACGCCAAGCGTCAAGCACACGGGGTCGCTGTGGGACCAGGTGGATTGGAGCCAGGTGCCAGATAACCATCCCCTGAAACAGGCGGCGATCGAGGAAGCAGAGCGGCAGGTGGCCGATCGCCGCAATGCCGAGCGCACCCGCTCGGTGCTGCACCAGATGGCTCAACAGCAAGCCACCACGCCGCCGGGTCGAGGGGCGACCAACAAATCAGTAGCCCCTCCCGAGACCCCCGCCTACAATTGGGATGAGGGCGAGGGAACCGTCACAGACAGCTAGAAGGGAGCGCGTCATGATGCACCAGCAGGTACCTCAGAGAGAGAAGAAAAATCGGCAGGAGATGTTCGTGCGCAAGGTACGAGCAGCCAGCGTCATGGGCGCGTTCTTGTCCTTCGTCGTAGGCGCATGCCTCGCTCCTTTTTTGTGGGCCGCAGTTCTCTGGGTGTTTCACTGGCTCGGCTCGATCTTCGGGGGTTCCTCACCAGGAGTCTTTCACGGTCTCCTGGACTTCGTGACCGCGCCAAACCTGCGCGTCGGCTTGTTCTGGCTGCTCTACTACATCGTAGGGTATATTGCGGCGCTCTGGAGGCTCTCGCCACGAGAGAAAGCCGCCCTCCGAGCGCAGCTTTCCCAATCGACAACCTCCGCCTATTTCTGGCAGACCGGAGATGAGGAAGAAGAGGAAAACGACGAGGGGATTGATCCCCTGGGCCTGGCCCCTCGCACGCCCAAGCGCAAAGGACAGCCGGTGTACTCCCGCGCCATTCCGGGTGAGTTGAAGCACGAACTCGTCGAGCGCTGCTATCAGGAGTATCGCAAGGCGCTCCTACGCTACAATCCACCGCCGGTCGACCTCAAGACGCCGAAGACCTTCGATTATGCGAAAGGAGTGCGCCTCGGATGGAACAAGAAGGATATGCTGCCCATGCTCCCCCAAGAGCTGCTCGTTCCTGAACACATCCACGTCCTGCTGGCCCCGCTCGCGTATCATCTGGCGTGGTACAACTCAGACGAGCCAGACCGAGGGGCGTTGAGCGAATACCCCGATTTCGTCCCCTGGCCGTGGCTCCTCATCCTGACCGGCAACTGCCTCTGGCTCCCGGTCATGGTCAGACACCACCTGGAGGTGCCAGCGTACCTGCACGAGATATCCGAGGACCAGCGCGAGCAGGTCCATAAGGCGTTGCAATTTACCTGCTACCTGGGGCAAGGACCAGCACTGGAGCATCTATACCGGCGGATCCAGGCCGAGGTTGAGCGGCGAGGACTGGAGGATAGGAGCTTTCCTACGCTCAGCGAACGCATCGGCTACCTCGAAGTGCTGAATAGACAGGAACGCGAGCAGATGCGCCAGCTCGGCCTCACGCCCGTGGTCCCGCCGCTAGTGAAGGGGGAGGTCCCGCCACAGCTCTATCCTGGAAGGACACGGCGACGAGAACAGTAAGTATCATCGGACCGGAAACAACAGCTCCAACTTCTTCGACAATCTCGGCAGGTCTGCGCGTCACATCACCCAGCTCGCGAACGCGTTGTGACAGCACCAGCAGCATCATATTTGCTGGCCAGGCGCGGCCCCTGTGACATTGATGTTGCGCCACAGCGCGGCCCTCACCCGAGTCGTTTCTCTGTCTGACAGGCGCGAATGAGTTGTCAGACACCTGCTTCCTCCTCCTTCATCCCCGAGGAGCACGCACCACTGCGGCGGGGTGTGACTCCGGATGTTCCTCACAGATGCCTCGCCAGCGCGCACGCGTGACAGCAGATCGCGCGTCACGGTCCACCAGGTCCCGCGCAACCGTGACAGCAGGGCTGGGGTTACAGCACGGAGGCCGCCAGATAACCAGGCCAGTTCCGACGCCCAGGCTGGCGTGTTGCTCTCGTTTGGCCTTGCGCTCTTTGCACCGCGCGTAGGTCTTCGCGTCAGCAGCGCGGTGGCAGTCCCAGCATAGCGCGACCAGGTTTTCACGCCGAAGATCGTGCTTGTCGCCTGGATCTGTAAACTTTGATATTAGGCTGCCGATTTTTGGGTAATTACTCTGCTGATGGGAAAACCTTTTTCTTGGTCAGATTCTGAGAAATTGGCTTGAGAGGCCAAAGGAGGAGCAATACTCTCGCCAGGATAATTACCCGAAGATTAACAGCTTAATGTCAGAGTTTACACCTGGGTCAACCCGGCGATGAAATACTGCGCCGCGTTGGCCATCGCCACGTTATCCTCAACGTCGAGTTCCGGGAAAAGAATCTGGTAATGCAGATCGGCCCCTTCCGCAAGCGTCCTGTGGGCCTGCGCTTCTTTGAGGACTCTATCAAGGATCGCGCGCAGCATGTTCTCCATGATGCCCTGCCGGACAGTCGCTGTTGCAGGCTATAGTAGCTGGCTCCCCACATTTGCAGCACGGTGGGGGCTGCGTCCTTAGCTGCTGCTCGCGCTCGATGATACGTATTAAGTAGGGACGCTATGTAGAGGATGGCGGTATCGCGGACTTTCGGGAACGACAAGATATACTCGTGCTGTGGAGTCCATCAAAGATCTGCTCAGCATCCACCCACAGGCGGTTCTTGCGTAGTTCATCCTCATCAATTTCTCTCATGAGAATAGTATACCTCTGCCCCGATCGGTACTTTTTGGCCCTTCTTACCTCTTTCTGACAGAATAGAAGAAATTCTATAATATACTGTCTGTACGGTAGCTAAAGGCGCTTGCAGAAGCGCCTTTCTGTATATATATTGATGGTGTAGGAGATTTTTAGGAAACCTATGATTGAACAAATATCGCTTCGACGATGCCTGTCCTGTGGAACAGCAAGCGATTACCCGTCAGAGATAATAGCGTGTCCGCTGTGTGGTGGCACTCTCAAAATAGAGGAGTATGCTGTAGACGATAATCGGGTTGAGTTGCTTATCCCTTTCGCTTCTGCTCAATGTCCCGCCTGTGGGATGACAACATCTCTGCGACGCAATCGGCAGTGTTCCGGGTGTGGGGCAGCTCTTAGCGAAGAGGATCAATCACGCAAAGATGAGTCGGTCAAGCGACGACGAAACACCTTCAAAGTTCGTATCGAGCGGCTCAGGAAGGATCTCGAAGATAGCCCGATTCTTTATCCATCCTTTACTCGCTCAGGACAAGGAATATCTCTCACTGATTATACCAGCACCGTCTTTAGCCCCTCTATTGATGAGGTAATGGTGTTCGCAGCGCAGGTGCGCCTGGAACTGCGGTCCGTTACATGGGATCCGGAAAAAGACTCAAAATGCATCTCTAGCTTTCAGCGGATGGTCAGCGCGCTGGATAATGGCATTACCTGCGTTAAGACGCTTGTCAACCAGTTACCACCGGTTGAAGTGCGGGCGGTGCATCGCGCTCTCACGAGATGCTTGGGCCAGATGATCGACGGCTATGTCACGATCATTGAGGCGCTTATTGCCATGGATACCGATGAGGCACTGGAACGGCAACAAAAAGGCCAGGAATTGTTTACGCGAGGAGCAAATATGCTTCAGCTTCTACCTCGAATCATCGCCTCTGCCTCAAAGCAACGGAGGACGCCAGCCTGGTGGATGTCTGGGGATACGTTCGATCTGGCCGTAGTTGCGTGGGAGGGAGTTGAGAACACACCCACAACCATCAATCAGGCGGCTGACATTGTGCGGAAGACACTGGCAATGATTCCTGGTGTTACCGATCTGAATAATGGTGATGCTCTTCTCCTGCTTCCTGCGACCGTGCTTCCTGTAACGATTGCAGATTCAGCTCTGCTGCAAGAACGGGCAAGTCTGATACATTCTCTGCTGACCAGGACAGACGCTGCCACGCCCGATTGGATTCAAGACCCGGATGAACTGCTCCTGCGGATTGGCGAGGGAATCCACGCGGTGAATGAGCAAGTTGAGCGCCTGGGCTTTGAGGCAACCCGTCCCTACTCTCGGCGGTCATTCATCCAGCTTCTTGCTGATGTCTATCTCAAACTGGTTGAGGGTCCTTTACGGGACTTAGGCAGCGTGGCGGTCATCGCAGCACGGGTAGAGAGAGGAGAGCCGAACGCAAGATACATCCCTGAGGCCGCCCGTGGCGTTCAGGCAGGAGAGACGGTGCAAGAGCTAGAACGGATGGGTCCACTATGGGACGACGCTGTTCAGATGCTCTTACGGAATGCAAGCGCGCATGCGGGTGTGCGTGTCCTGGATGCCGGGGTTAAGATGACGCAGCGCAGGACCGAGAATGGAATCGTCGTGGATGAGCAAACTGTGGAAATGAGTGATGCCGAGTTCGCCGAGGAGTTTGCACGATTGAGCGAAACGTGTCTGGCGTTGCAGCTCTGCATTGTCCCATGGCTCTTCGCTCATCAAGCGCAACACGTTGTGCAAGCCCGACAGGCAGCATCACCAACCCAACGGGAATTTGAAGGGTTAGTACGCCTGCTGGCGGGACTACAAGGTCTCCTACACGTATCGGTCCAGCGCGTTGGGAACACAATGATCGTGCGTGCTGAAACTGCTGATGGTATAGACGCAAGTTCCCCACATATTCTTTATCTTGTCCCGCCAATCTTTCAGAGTTGGGTCGATATCGATTCTATTACGCTGAATATTGGCTTACGAAATCCAGTCACCTACGGGCGTGCAGAATTCCCCGGTATTAATCTCCTGAGTGGCGAGATGGATCTTGTAGCGGTTGGACTGATGGGTCGTCGATGGCTTGCTGACCTGTCCGGGGACGCAGCAATCTCGGCTGATATTACCTACATTGTGAGCCCATTGATCCAGGCGATAGGAGAAGCATGTAATCATGCAAGTGTGTTACCGGTATCTGTAGATCACATCAGAGTAGCACGCGCACGGCTTGTCGCGCTCACAAACCGATTGCGACAAGCCCAGTTGCCCCCGCCTAGTACCCCGCTTGTTACTGAAGTCCGAGAAGTTGCATATGATGCAGCTCGTCACCTTGAACGGCTCTATTGGGCATACGTAGGATCCAAAGTCCACGAGCAGCAGAAACAAGTACGATCGTATCAAGCCTTTTTCGGGCGACTAAAAGACCTCGCTCGAAGGTCTGATGAGGTGTTCGCTCGGGTTGAGGGGCGCTAAAAGCTCTAGCGATCAGCCGATAAGGCTGGAGAATAAAAGAGAGTGTACGTTATTATGGATATGGGTTGAGAGAAGGAGGTAGGTTCAAACTGGCTTCCGCCAGTTCTGATGGTTGGGGTTCGAATCCCTGGATGATGTGTATGATATTGGGATGGGTGATTCTTACGCAGAGTAATTACCAAAAAATCGGCAGCTTAATGTCAAAGTTTACACATTGCCACAGACACTCACCTTGACAGCCAGGCAGATCAGCAGGAAAATAGCGACAGAAAAGTGCGACAGGCGCAGAAAGCTGGTGGTGTCTTGGATTGGAAAGAACAGCTCTCAACAGTAGTGGAAGAGGCAAAGATACAGCTTCTTGATGTCCGCTTCATTTGCGTGAAACAGCAAGAAAAGTGGTTTTTAAAGCGCTTCCATGTGAATGTTTTTCACGCAGAGCCTTCCCTTCCACAGCAGGTATGTTATCCTTCGCATCTTTTCCTCAGACAAAAAATGAGCTCGTCTGATTTCCTCCAGCTTATTAGTGATCTCACGACCCGTATCACCCTTTCGGCGCAGGAAGGAGCGCAGCTTACTGAGGAAGAGAAGCTCAAGAAATTCAGCGTGAACGGGTGGGACATCTGGTATGAGTTCGCCGGTGTCAATTTTAATATCCACGCCCACGGAAATTCAGGTTGGGGATTAGTAGAACGCGCCTTGCCTTTTTGGAGTTTTGGCGGGAATATCTATCCTGACCAGCCAGAGAGTCAGGAGCCGCTTGTTGCTCCAGGGGTTCCGTCCTTTCCGACACCCCTTGATGGACAGGCCTGGTACCTGTACGGAAAATCCTTACAAGGCCCAAACAATTTTCTCCCCGCTGTAGAGATCTCTCTTGAAGACGACCGAGCGTTCTTCCAAGAGATCGTGATCGATGAAAAAGCCGCTACCCTTCTGTGCCAGTGTGGAGGGAAATTTCTGTCACAAACCACGCTTCGCCTGTATACAAAGGCAAAGACTCCCCAGATTGAAGAGAAACAAGCCGAGCAGGAAGTCATTTTTCACTTGCAGGGCGAACCGCAGGACATCTGGCTGGCCTTAACCTATGCAGACATCTGGCTCGACAAGAAAGATATCAACTTCAACCATCCATTCGGTCCACCGAAGAGCGTCACTGTCGTAGGGAGGAGCTTTCGTCAAGGAAGAGAGTTGACGGCCAATTCCACCCCAACCATTGAAGAAATTGCTCAAGCCGATCCGTCGGATCTCGCAGCGATCGCTGGCCCACACCTGAAGCTCGTTGATGGCTACTACAACAATGTACTGCGTCAATCTCGCCGCAGTTTTACATGGGCCATTGTCGGATTCGTGGGCGTGTTCGTCTTGCTTGCTGTGGCGATCTTGTTCTTGATTTTTCGGCTGTCGGGGGAGACGAGCAACCTTGCAGCTATCATCACGGCCCTCGGGAGTGTTCCATCGGGCCTCTTGGCAGGATACCTGCTCAATCTCCACAAGAGTGCTTCAGCGCAAGCAGCGGCCTCGCAAGTGTACCTGGACCGCATACAGCGCTTTTTTATCGCCAATAGCGCGAGTGAAAATTTAAAGGAAGCGAGCAAGGATTCGACACGCGAAGCACTTATCAAAAAACTTGGCGATCTCTAGGGAAAGCGCACCCTGGAGATGTCACGCCCCGGAGCGTGAGCCGCATTTTGTGACAGGGGCAGCGGCATCACAAATGCTGGCCAGCCGACAGCGCGTGACAGTGAATTCGGTTTCACAGACCCTGGAGAGTAAAAATCACCTAAGCCCCCGATGGCCCTGGCTTGCGCTGGTACTCATTGCGCAGACGCCGGTAGTGATTCCATCCGGACTCGCTCATAATCTGCTGCACCCACATGGGAGGATCCACTTGGCGCGATGCGGCGCTCTCCAGTTCAGCGCAGGCCTCGGTCACCATCTCGCGCCCCAACTCACGCAAGACTTGTGCCTTGGTGCGACCGGACGTTCGCACGAGCAGTTCCAGCACATCGCCGCCGGTGGGGCGGCCATCATCTTCTCGTGCCTCAGCCCCGAAATCGGCCCAATGCTCCCGGTCCCGCGTCGATCCCAGAGAGGGCGTGCGTTCTGGCCTGCCGATAGCTTCGGCGTTTGTCATGCCAGTTCGGTCAAAATCGAGGAGGTCATCGACCGTGTGCCGCGCGTTGTACCAGGCCGCGATCTGCGCCGGGGTGTAGTGGAACCACAGAAAGCGGCTGGCCTCGCCGTACTTCTGCTGCTGGAGATCCGGCGCGCTCCGCTGTGGCATCCTGGTCTGTTGTCGTGGGTGTTCCGCGCGTTCGCTGTGCTGAGCAGCAACTGGGGGCATTTCCTGCTCCTGGTCGGAGGCATCGAGGGAGGGAACGGTGCTGGCCGGCGTTTGGTAGTGAAGGAGCACACGCGCAGCGGCAAGGCCATTGCTCGCGTACATCTGCCAGGATGGGGGCCAGTTCGCACACATGATAGCGTGCGGCGCGGACAGCCACCAGACTATCAAAGATGATCCAGAAGTGCCCGCCTCGTCCAGCGGGGGAGGGTTCAAGGAGGACACGGTAGCCCGCCGCGGCGAGTTGCTGTGCAGCGCCGGTCATCCACCACCAGCCAGGGTACACCCTGGTGGTATCACTATCAAACGCCAGGGCGCGGGTCATGTCCTCTGGATGGCGCAACTGAGCGCCCCGTGTCTTGATGCCGCGCAGGTGCTTCAGACAGTCGTTAAGTGAGACAGGCCGGTGGACCGTATAGTATTTGCCCGGCCCGACGGCGCTCATTTCAATGTGTTCATCGGCTGGCCCGGCGATCTCCAGCAGGAGTCGGGCCGCCTGCTCAAGCTCGGTATACATGTCTCCTTCAAGCGTAGCATCCGGTCAGGGGAAAAGCAAGGGTGTGACAAATCATCCGGAGTCACAGAGGGAGCCGCCGCGGCAGTGTGTGACCCAAAAAGAGCGGCACATTCGGCGGTCAGGCGCTCAACTGTGACAGATGGTCTGCCGTCACAATACCAGCTGCCGACGCGAGGGGGAGAACTGCGGCAGTGCTATCCGTTTTACTTCGTAAAACGGGCGACCTCTTCCAGGGGTAACGAGCAAAAGAAGGCTCTCCCAATCGTTACGCGCCCTTCGTGTCACGTTTGGCTCCGATAGGTACGCGGGTTGCGATGACGGGAACGCCAGTCTTCTGCGCGACCCAGATTCGCCCTTGTTCCAGTTCGTAATCGCTGAGCCGGACCAGTCCGTGATCCTCCGAGACTGCCATGCTGTCATTGCCCAGCGCCACGATTTTGAGCGTCACCCCATTACGCATAATGGGAATAGCTACATCTGAATGCTCCTGGAGGTATCGCCGCATCGCCGTGAGTTGGGTATGGAGGATGATCTCCGCTTCTTTCCAGGCAACCCACTCGGCTCGTTCTGTCTCCAACTCCTCAAGACGCCGCGCCTGGCGCTCGATGATCAGTTCGTCTTCGCGCTGGTAATATTCTAAGTCGCGTATGCGCACATCAGCCTTGCCGAGCTGCACATAAGCCGCTTCCTCGTGCGCTGGCCTATAGAGCTGGAGGATGGCGTTCTCGACTTCGAGCGCTTGTACACGCGCGACCAGGTCCTTGCGGGTCGCGTTTCGCTCGGAGCCTTGTGTATCTTCTGCCGTAGGCAGAACCCCCTGCATCCTCAAGAGTTCTTGCTCAAGCGAATTGATATGCTGAAGCAGACGCTGCTCGCGTTCCTGCGCCAGTTCAGTGCTTCGCGCCGCGGAGTCGGCACGGGCCTGGGTGTACCATTGCTCCTCATCGATAGCGACGATCAGCCGCATGAGCGCCGCTTCTCCCTGCTCACGTTGGACGCGCTCCAGGGCAGCGCACAAGCGGGGCGATTGGTACTTTGTCCAAATGCGGCTCACTTCTGCTGGCTGTTCGCGCCGCTCACGTTGTTTCCGCAGGCGGTGTGCTGCCTGTCTGCAGGTATCATTGCAATATTCCCGGCGGCGGTGACCACCTGGGACCGCCTCAATGGGCCGCTGGCAGTACTCATACGCGCAATAGGGTAGTTCACTCATCTCTCTCTGCCTTCACGGTGTGCTACACGAGTCTTCCGTCACACATGCAGCTGCCGGCATCAAATGTGACTGCGTATCCGGGGTCACGGCTGCCCTTTCTGACGCGGTCTGCCATCGGTCTCGCGACGAAGGGCCTGCACTTGCCCTTGCAGCGCCGCCAGTTGCTCAGAGAGCGTCTCGCGTGCTTTGTGCTCCTCCTGGAGCGAAGCAGTAAGCGTCTGGATCAGTTGGTCCTGCGCATCAGCGCGTTTCTGGTAGGAAACCGCCGTGATCTGCACGGCTTCCGCCTTCGTCGTCACCTGCTCAACCCGCTGCTCCATCCTCTCCAGGCGAGAGTCGAGTGTTGCTACGTCGTGCGCCTGGCCACGCGCCAGTTGCTCAAGCGCGGTCAGGACCTCGCGCACCTGCTGCTCCACGAGCATCGTCATGTCTCGGCGAAGCGTGGTGAGCGCCTCCGAGGCTCGCGTGAGGTCGCGGCGCACCTCGTCTACCTGGCTGCGGTGCTCCTGGCCCTGCTTGGCAAGTGCGCGCTCCGATTCTTGCTGCAAGGCTCGGAGCTGATCCAGCAGATGCGCGCGAAGTTGTTCCAGATCGTGCTGGTGCTGTCTCCCCTGTTCTGAAAGCCGGTCGTTACTCTGCTCAATCTGATGCGCCTGGTCACGTACCTGCTCGGCCAGCGCTTCGCGGAGCTTTCGCTCCAGGTCCATGGCGTGTTGCAGTTCTTCCGACAGCTCACCGACCCTCGTTGTCACCTGCTCAAGGGCAACGTGGGTAGAAGCCTTGTGCTGGCGCGCCTCCTCCAGCACATCCTGCATCAACTTCGTCAAACGTTGGTGGTCTTCCATGATTTGCAGTTGTTGTCGAGGGATGCTTGCCAGATCGAGCTTGCGTACTTCGCCGGTGATCGCCGCCGTTGGATCAACAATAGGCCGAATAGCGGCGACATCGCTCATACGGACCAGGCGGGTGCGTGGGGGAACGCCGACGGGTTCTTTTTTGACCGGGAGCCGTCCAGAGGTGACCCACCTCCGCGTCATCGCCTCACTGGTTCTGGTGATCCGGGCAGCATCGGTCAGACTGATCCAGGCATCTTCAGGGCCAGCTAGGTCCTCCACATACTGGAGGAGGTCGTCTTTGCTCGCCTTTTGCTCTGCCTTGCGCTGTTCCGAGGGGGGTGTACTCATCTTCTGCCTCCTGTGCGTGTTGAACCGGCGCAACCACGCTCGGTGCGCCTCGCGTCACATCTCTAGTATATAGTTGACGGTACTAAAAGTCAATACCGTCAACTGGATTCGCTACGGGCGTATTATTGACGGTACTGACGGTCAGTACCGTCAATATCAGTACATCATTTAGACTGTATGGAAGGTTGTCATGATGTCATGTCTAATGATAGTTATAAACTCATCAATATCTTGTTGACGGTTTTGACGGTCAGTACCGTCAAAAGTATGAGCCAGGGCTATCTGAGCGCGCTGGCCGCTTTGTGAAGCGGATAGCAGGCCATCTGCTCAGGCTGTGACACGCTATCCGGGGTCACAGGTACAGCTCGCGAGCTGGCGCGTGACAGACATCCGGTATCATCCCTGCGATCTGCCCACGTTGCTCTGTGTGACCGTAGGCCTGCTGTCACATTCAGCGGCCTGGCCAGTCTGTGTGACGGCAGCGCTGGGGTCACATTCGCGTTGCCGATCCAGATGAAAGCCAGTTCTGCCGTATCCACTCAGAATAGTCCAGTGTGCTACCGCTCTTCTTATACTGGCGCTTCAGCCGTTCTATGAAGTCGCTGATATCACTATCGGCATAGAGCGGCTCGTCGCTGCGGATGAATGCCAGTTCCTCCGGCGTGAACTCCAGGCGATTCTCCAGGGTCGTGAAGAAGAACGGCATGCGCTTCTTGATGCCACGCTTGCAGGCTGCTTCAAAGGCCGCTTCGAGCTGTTCCTTGAACCAGCTATTCTGGAAACCGCTGAAGATTTGCGTTGAGGCAAAGTAGATTTTGGTCGCTCGTGTGATATCCGACTGGACAAATTTCTGGTTGTCGCCGAGCTGCTGGGCGTACATGCCAATGGTGTTGATGAGCGGTTGCGGTGGCATGCGCCGGGGTCGCTGGATCTTCTTCGGCTTCTGGCTGCGGCTTGTTGGAGCAGGCTGTGGATCGCCGCCCAGCTCGCCACGTTCCCGCATCTCCAGCAGCGCCGCCGCCATGGCGTAGGGATCGCGCTTCAATTCTTCTATGTTATACTCTTTTGCATCTTTTACCCGCGCCGCGCGGCCCACTTCTTCTTGGGTGGGGGGGTTCGGTTGTTTCGATTTCGGTTTCGATTCCGTCTCTTCCGTTTCCTCGTTTGTCTGTATTGCTTGCTCGATTATTGGATTTCCTATAGCCGCGCCGACTACATCTCCGAAGCCGCTCGAAATCGAAACTTTCTCTGATAAAACCTCTTCACTGCTCGATTCTCGATATGCCGAAGAAGTTTTATCAGGATCATTGGAATAAAGATTCGTATTTTGGTCAGATGTTCCAGGTTCTTGCACCCCCTGGCGGGAGACAGTAGGCTGATCGGGGAGATCCTCCCAGCCTTCCTGGTCCTCCGGGTGTACGACTTGATAGTAGAGGTGAACCGGCTGGACTTTGGACTTGCGGCCAGGCTTCCTGCACTCGATCAGCCGCCGATAATTATCAAAGCGCAGCACTTTGGCGAGCAGGCGCGCATCGTCCAGAATGAGATCGATCTGGTCACGCGAGGCCGGAATGTACTCGTCTGAGTGCGTCCAGAGGTGATACTCGTGGGCCAGCGCGTAGAGGGCTGTGAAGTCCTTCACGGTCACCGCCTCGTCCTTCAACGAGCCATCCTCCCGCAGGATGGGTAAGCGGGCCGCATACTTGCGCATGAGCCCCCTCGCTTCGAGTTCCTGGAAGTCTAGCTCAATCTTGCGTATGCCAGGCTTGATGCGGCTGGCCAGCCGCGCTGTCCCCACATAGCAGACGTTGCCGGGGGCCTGGTAATCGACGGCGTAGTGCCAAGTGCGCCAGAGGGCATACGGCAGGATCTGCTGGATGAGCGTATCGAGGTAGCGTTCGCCCCCGTAGCCTGCGAACTCCGGGTAGAGGTACTTATTTGGCGGCTCCTGATTGTCGCCGCCGTCTTGCTGTGCAGGAGGCTTCTCGAGGAGGGCTGTGTCACTCATGAGCCACCTCCCCTCTCGTTCCGACGATGTGTAGCCAAGTGGCTATAGGAAGTCTCTTCGTCTGCATCAAGCTCTGAGGAACGAGTGTGTGCTTTCCTTCAAGCATACGGGAAACAATGAACTTCAGGTTAAAACCTGCCTGCACAGGGCGAGAGATGCCCTTCACTGAGGGCACCGTTGTTTCAAGCTGGAACATACCTACGTGCCTTCTTTCTTCTTTCAAGAAAATGAATACGTCGAATGAAGGCTAGCGCTCGCCCTGTGACCGTGCTGACGTCCGCCTTGTGAGCATCCCGAAAGGCGGAAAAGCAATAGGACACCTATGCATAACCCTTGACAGTCGCGGAATTATGCAGTATCGTAACAACAGCAGATGTTACGTTTGCGTTCACCTTGTGAGCGCAAGCCTTTTCGCCAGCGTTGAGATCGTTGCTCCGTTTGGTTTGGGCGCCGCCTGGAGCTTCGTTCTTAAAACTGGCTATTTTTTTGTCTATCTATGACCTGATTTTTAGGTCTGCATGGCTAGGCCTCCTTGATAGCAATTGTGCAGAATGCTGGCTGGCTCTGTCAACAACAAGCATCAGTCCACAATTAACATTTGTCAATTTCCTTCCTCTCCGATGAGTGCTCTCCACACCTTTGTGCTGTGCCCATCAAGACGCCGCTAGAATTGAACTCGGACGCCGATGGCGCCCACCAGAGTTCTCTGGCATTTGTGAAGGCATGTGAAGTCCTCCACCGGCGGCCCCGGCGAACCATCCCAGCCAGCGTTCAATGAACTGCTCCTCGTCTCCTTGATCGAATGGCAGTGGCTCCCACGCTACCTGGTATTCTGCCGTTGTCGGTGAGAATGCTTCTGCTGCCTCCTCGTCCATAGGAGGGAAGGCAAATGGATTCACAGAGCTTGTACGAGGAATTAAAGGGAACACCATGAAAGCTGTCTCGAACCAACGATAGACACCTTCGTCGTGGGCGTCGCAGAACCACAGCGAGTGACTGCGTCCTTCATAGCCGTACCGATCGCGGGGCTTCTGGACAGCGATCGTGGTATAAGCAATCACATCGAAGGCTGGTGGGCCACCAAAAGCGGCGAGACATCTGGACGGTGCAGGTTGTATTGAATTGACAGACAGCATCCCGTTTCCGAGTTGTACGACCAGATTCGGCGACCGGGTAACAGGAGCTGCAGGTGCCGCTTCACGTATTCGTTCAACCAGTCCTTCGAGAATTAGCCCAAGCGATTGTTGTGCGATGCGGAGGAGCCCTCTTCTCCGCTCCTCAGTTGACTGCTGCGCTGATGCGCTTGCCCCTGCCTGCGCCTGATTCGCGACCACCATCTGGTTAGCTGCTGCAAGTTGCCCTGCCGCTGGCGAAGAGGGCTGCTGGCTCCTGCGTAGACGCGCCAAGATGTTAGCCGGTGTAGGACGCGCTGGCAGTTCTTTATACAAGCATTCAGTGACGAGTGATGCAAGCGAAGGAGGTAAGCCTATCAGGGAAGGGGGCACCTGATGAAGATGCTGCTCGCGAAAGTCCGGACCCGCGAATGGCCGATGGCCTTGAAGGAGTTCAAAGGCCATCACGCCAAACGCGTAGACATCGGTTGCCGGTGTTGCGCGCTCCATCCGCCATTGTTCTGGGGCAGCATATGGCAGAGAGAACGAGTGTTTACGTGTATCCGGAGCTGTTGTCGCTTCCGCATAGCGCGCGATCCCAAAATCCGCGAGACACCAGTGGCCCTCGTAGAGCAAAATGTTCTCGGGTTTCAGGTCGCGATGCACGACCTCAGACTCGAGGCCCGCCAGGGCTTCAGCCACGTCAATCAGGATGCTCACGGCTTCGAGCGTTTCGAGTTTCCCCCCAGCTTCGCCCAGATGTTGCCGGAGCGACGTCTCCGCGCGCGGCATCACGAGAACGTAAAAGTTCTCCCATTCTCCAGCATCCCAGATTGGAATAATGTTCGGGTGGCCGGATACGGGCTCAAACAGGAGCTCGCGAGAAGCACCTGGTGACTTGGGCACTAACTTTATGACGGCTTGCGAGCCATTCTCATCCTGAGCCTCGTAAATCCTGCCAAAGCCACCATTTGCGATCTCCGAGCCAAGATTCCATTTGCGCTGAAGTTCAATTGAAGACATCTATTTTCCTCATCTTCTTAATGAGTGTCGAACTGATTTGTCTGCCAGTAGCAGGCAAAAGAAACGAGAGTAAGTAATTGCTTCGTGTCCCTTTTTTAGAACAGAAGTATGCTGCGATAGATTTTTATAAAGATTCTGATCCTACCTCTTGCAGGCGAAGCGCTTGCACTTCGCCTTGAGCACTCATACGTCTTTCTCGTCCTTCTTCCGCGCTCATCCGCAGGGATACGACTACAGTCTCTAGCATAAATCTTCGTGATGCGCATTACTAGCCCACGAAGTCTGAATAAAAACGCCTTTTTCACAGTGTTCGTCACCGCCATTTGAGCGTAAAATTTCCCCCGACCGCGATAGGATTTTTCCCCCGACCACCATAGGGTTTTCCCCCGACCACCATAGGGTTTTCCCCCGACCGTGATAGGATACCTTTCTTCCTATCGGCAAGCGGACAGTTTTTTCTGCCTACGCTCACCGCTTTCTTCTCGTCAGCCGGGGATTTTCCCCCGACCGCCATAGGATAGATGCTACTCTTGTGTCTGTTTGCCTTTGCGTGTGCGCCGCTCTCGCACTTGCGGCAAGGAAGGGCGTGCTGGTGCTGAGGTATCTCCCGGATAACGAAATAGTAGGAATTAAAACAATTTGCTATATTCAGGATAAACAAAATATCAATTGAAAACGATACTGAAAAGGGAGAAGACGAGATGCAAAGAATCGCCATCATGT
>Ga0307373_10000304_pt1 | contig 93850 bp, 77 predicted proteins | sample OX2MG_FD_202534 | JGI IMG/M metagenome (GOLD analysis project Ga0307373, IMG submission 202534) | Soil microbial communities from Risofladan, Vaasa, Finland - OX-2 | ecosystem: Environmental > Terrestrial > Soil > Coastal area > Acid sulfate soil | place: Finland: Risofladan, Vaasa | collected...
AATCCACAATCGACCAATGCTTGGACCAGCTTTCAACGACCCACAAGCCCGAACTGGAGACCTTGATCACCCTCAAATTTCAGTCTTTCAAAAATGTTTCAATCCTGGCAGCGTGAAGTATAGCCCGGATTATTCATCAGCCCAGCTATTACTTGACAAAGCGCTCCATGCAAACCCGAAGCGCCAGCGAGGTAAGTGCGTTGCTCTGCCTCGCTTGCGCTTCGGGTTGGTGTGGGCTGATGAATAATCCGGGCTAGGCGGCGGGCGCCAGTTCGGCAAACATGGCTTCGACGAAGGCGTCGGGGTCGAAGAGTACGAGATCGTCGGCCTTTTCGCCGACGCCTAGATACTTTACCGGCAGCCCGACTTCCTGCCGAATGGCCACCACGACGCCCCCTTTGGCCGTGCCGTCGACCTTGGCCAGCACCAGGCCCGAACACTTAACCGCCGCCGTGAAGTGCTTGGCCTGGCTGATGCCGTTCTGGCCGGTGGTGGCGTCGAGCACCAACAGCACCTCGTGCGGCGCGGCGGGGATCTGCTTGCCGATCACGCGGTGCATCTTGGTCAGCTCTTGCATCAGGTTTTGCTGCGTCTGCAAGCGGCCGGCCGTGTCGATGATGCAGACTTCGGCCTTCAGCTCCAGAGCCCGCGCCACGGCGCGGTGAGCCACGCTGGCCGGATCGCCCCCTTGCTCGCCCTTGACGATTTCGGCGCCTAAGCGGCCGGCCCAGATGGTGAGTTGTTCGACCGCGGCGGCGCGAAACGTATCAGCCGCGCCGAGCACCACTTGCTTGCCTTCGGCGCGAAAGAGCTGCGTCAGCTTGGCGATCGAAGTCGTCTTGCCGGCGCCGTTCACGCCGGCCACCATGATCACCGTCGGTCCCTCGGCCGCCAGGCGAATCGGCTCTTCCGGCTGGGCCAGCAGCTCTTTGAGCTGCGCCTTGACCGTCGCCAGCACGTCGCTCAGATGGACGACTCGGCCGCGAAAGTCGCTGCGCACGCGCTCGATGATCTGCTGGGCCGCTTTGACGCCCATGTCGGTCTTGATCAGCGTTTCCAGCAGATCGTCGAGGAATTCATCGTCGACCAGCCGGCCTTCGCTTTTGAACAGGTCGCGAACGTCGGTGAACAGCAGCCGGTTGGTCTTTTGCAGCCCGGCTTTGAGTTTGTCGAACAGGCCCATGGGCGAAATTTTGGATTTCCGATTTTGGAATTTGGATTTCAGACCTGGTCGCGGTGCTTGGCCAGGAAGCGGTCGAGGATGCCATTGACGAACTGGGCGGAATGGGCCGTGCCGTAGCGCTTGGCCAATTCGACGGCCTCGTTGATCGCCACGCGGTCGGGCGTGTCGGCGTAAAGGATCTCGAAGGCGCCCAATCGCAGCACGTTGCGGTCGGTGGCGGCCATCCGTTCGAGGCTCCAATTGTCGGCGGTTCTGGCCAGCAACTCGTCGAGTTCGGCGCGGTTGCGGCGCACGCCGGCGACCAGCGACTGCGAAAACGCGATCAACTCTTCGGCCTTGAGCCGCGCGCGCAAGAACTCATCGGCTTGAGCCGGGTTAAGGCCAGGGTTCAGGTCGTCCTGGAACAGGACCTGCAACGCGACTTCTCGTGCTCGACTGCGCCGGGACATAGCTACAACTGACCGTTCATGAGCAAACTTTTCGGGACCGGACGTTCCCTCGGCCGGCAAGGATGCGGTCCGAACCGCCCGCACGTTGCCGCTCGACGCCGCGGCGCTTTCGTGCAAGTGTCGGATCCGCTGGCGAATTAGGCAAATCCCCAAAAACCGCCAGGGACGCTGTTAATGAATCGCTCCGTCGCGTTCACCCCTGTCATTGCCGCGCCTTGAGCCCATTTCCGCCTGTTTGGGCGCCAGCGCTCGATCGGACAGTTCATCCATCGGGCAATTGCCCCAACAGATGCACCATTCGCAAAGCGGCTTCGGCGCACTCGCTGCCCTTATTGCCTACGTTGCCGCCGGCGCGATGGATCGCTTGTTCGAGCGTATCGCAGGTCAAGACTCCGAACAAGACCGGTACGCCGGTCTCGACGCCTGCGCGAGCCAATTCGCCGCTCACGGCCCGATTGATGTGTTGGTCGTGCGTGGTTTCCCCCCGAATCACGGCGCCCAAACAAAGCACCGCCAAATAACGTCCGCCGGCCGCCATTTTGGCCGCCACCAGCGGAATCTCGAACGCGCCGGGCGTCCAAGCCACGTCGATCGCGTCGTCGCGGACGCCGTGCGACTTCAAGGTCGCCAGCGCCCCTTCGAGCAACCGCGAGGTAATCGATTCATTATAGCGAGCCACGACGATCGCGTAGCGTCCTTCGCGCGCCGCCAACTGGCCTTCGAAAATGTTAGGCATGGCCTCAGGATTTCATGCTCATCAAGAATTCGGCATTGCTCTTGGTCTTGCCGAGCCGGGTAACGAGCAATTCCATGGCCTCGGTCGGGTTCATGTCGTTGAGCACGCGGCGCAGGATGCAGATGCGGCGGTGTTCCTCGGGGTCGAGCAGCATCTCTTCGCGGCGCGTGCCGCTGCGGTTGATGTCGATCGCCGGCCAGATCCGCTTGTCGACCAGTTTGCGGTCGAGCACTACTTCCAGGTTGCCGGTGCCCTTGAACTCCTCGAAGATCACTTCGTCCATCTTGCTGCCCGTTTCGACCAGGGCCGTGGCGATGATCGTCAGCGAGCCGCCTTCCTCGACCTTGCGCGCCGAACCGAAGAACCGCTTCGGCCGCTGCAAGGCGTTGGCGTCGACGCCGCCCGAAAGAATCTTGCCCGAGTGCGGCACTTCCGAGTTCCAGGCCCGGGCCAGCCGCGTGATCGAATCGAGGAAGATCACCACGTCGAGGCCGTATTCGACCATCCGCTTGGCCTTCTCGATGACCATCTCCGAAACCTGGATGTGCCGGGCCGAAGGCTCGTCGAACGTCGAGCTGATGACCTCGCAATTCGGGCCCTTGACCTGCCGCTCCATGTCGGTCACTTCTTCGGGCCGCTCGTCGATCAACAGCATGATCACGTACACCTCGGGGTGGTTCGTGAGCACGCTCTTGGCCATCTTTTGCAGCAAGATCGTCTTGCCCGCGCGCGGCGGGCTGACGATCAGCCCGCGCTGGCCGAAACCGATCGGCACGACCAGGTCGACCACGCGCATGCTGACTTCTTCGGGTGCCGTTTCGAGCACCACGCGATTGTCGGGGTGCAGCGGCGTGAGATCGTCGAAGAAGACCTTTTCGGACAACAAGTTCGGGTCTTGATAATTGATCGCCTCGACGCGCAGCAGCGCGAAATACCGCTCGTTTTCCTTCGGCGGGCGAATCTGCCCGGAGACGGTCGCCCCGGTGCGCAGGCCAAAGCGGCGAATCTGGCTGGGCGAAACGTAAATATCGTCGGGGCACGACAGGTAGTGATAGTCGGGGCTGCGCAAGAAGCCGAAGCCGTCGGGCAGCACCTCCAGCGTGCCTTCGCCGAACATCAGTCCGTTCAGCTTGACCCGCTCTTTGAGGATCTTGAAGATCAAGTCCTGCTTCTTGATCCCCATGTAGTCGGTCAGGTTTTCCTTGCGGGCTTGCTCGATCAACTGCGGCATGCTCATCCGCTGCAGTTCGGCGATGTGGATGTCGCCCTGCTTGATCTGTTCGTAGTGTTCGTGAACTTCGTCGCGTTCGTGTTCGGCCTCTTCGGCCAATTCTTCGGCCAGGGAAAGCAGTTCGCCCTCCTGGTCGCCGTCCAAGACGGCGTCTTGCATGGTCGCCCGCTTGAGATTGCCGTTTGACTCGAAGGGATCTTCGGAATGGATTTCAGAGCGTTTGCTCTTGGCGGGCTTGGCGCCCTTGGCGTCTGCCATAAATGAGACTCCCGCTGGGGAAACTTGCCGACGCGCGGAAGGCGTCAGCGGTAGGTTGGTGATACCTTTACGTTACTCGAATCGAGTGCAGAAAAGAACTGCCTGGCTGCGAGAAATGCGAAACCGTCGACGCTCAAGGAAGGGGGAAACTAGCCGACGAGTTGACGCCACAAACGCTCGACTTGCGTTCGAGTCGCCTCCGGCGAACCGGAGTTATCTATGATCGTATCGGCATGCGCCCGCTTGACTTCCAATGATTCCTGGGCCGCCTCGCGAGCGGCAAAATCCTCCTGATTCCAACCTCGCTCCATCGCCCGCGCCATGCGTATTGTACGCGGCGCGTCCACAAACACGATATGGTTGCAAAACTCGTTCCAACCGGCTTTCAACATCACCGGCGCATCCAGCACGGCGACCTTTCGCTCTTCCGCCGCAAGTTGTTCGGCCTGGCGCCGCAAAAGGATGCCGATCTCTGGATGCGTTATTCGTTCGAGGATCTCTAAATCTTGCCGGCCCGTGGGCGAAGGTGCGAATACGATTCGCCCCAGCGTCTGGCGGTCGACGCGCCTGTCGGGGCCGAACACCGCCACGCCAAAGTATTCGCGGATTTGCCGCTCGACCTCCGGATATTGCAATACTTCGTGCCCCGCACGGTCGCCGTCGAGCAATCCCGCGCCCAACTCGCACAACTGTCGGGCGACGAGGCTCTTGCCGCTGGCCACGCCGCCTAACAGTCCGACGATCTGCATACGAACGTTACCCCTCCCACGGTTCGACCTCGGCCCAATTGCGGCCGATTTTGACGTCGACTTTAAGCGGCACGGCAAGTTGCTGTACGCCGGCCATCTCTTGGGCCACAAGCTTTGCCAAGCAATCGAGTTCGTGAGCAGGAACCTCGAAAATCAACTCGTCGTGAATCTGCAACAGCATCTTCGCGGCCAGCGACTCGCAACGCAGGCGGCGGTGGATGGCGATCATCGCCTGTTTGATCAGGTCCGCCGCCGAACCTTGAATCACGGTGTTGATGGCTGTCCGCTCGGGCAGGTTGCGCTGGCGGCCGCCTTTTGAGCCCTCACCGTCCGGACGAATGCCGCGGATGGCTCTTCGGCGCCCCAGGACGGTACTAACATATCCCTTTTCGCGGCAATCCGCCAGTATTTTCGCCAGGAATTTCTCGACGCCCGGATACCGATCAAAATATTCGTTGATGAACCGCGCCGCCTCTTCTTGCGAAATATTCAGCGATTTCGCCAGGCCGAACGGGCTTTGACCGTAAATCACGCCGAAATTAACCGCCTTGGCGGCGCGGCGCATGCTGCCGGTGACTTCATCCAACGGCACTCCGTAGACCTGGCTGGCCACCAAGGCATGAATATCTTCATCGGCGGCGAACGCTTTGCACAGCGTTTCGTCGCCCGAAAAATGCGCCAGCACGCGCAGCTCGATCTGCGAATAGTCGGCGGCCAGCAACTGCCAGCCCTCGTGGCCCGGCAGAAACGCCGAGCGGATTTCGCGGCCGCTTTCGGTGCGGATCGGAATGTTTTGCAAGTTCGGGTCGCTCGAACTCAGCCGCCCGGTGGCCGCCACCGACTGGTTGAACGAGGCATGGACGCGGCCAGAGCGCGGGTTGACCAACTGCGGCAACGCGTCGACGTAGGTGTTCTTGAGCTTGGCGAACTGCCGGTACTCGATGATCTTGGCCGGCAGGGGGTGAAGCCGGGCCAGTTCTTCGAGCACGTCAGCATCGGTGCTGGCGCCTGTCTTGGTTTTGGCCAGCACGGGCAGTTTTTGTTCTTCGAACAGGATCTGCTGCAATTGCTTGGTCGAGGCGATATTGAACGAATGGCCGGCCAGGTCGTAAACCTCGGCTTCGAGCGCCGCCACGCGCTCGCCGTACTGCCGGCTCAGTTCGGCCAGCCGCTCGACATCGACGCGAATGCCGTTCGACTCTAGCTCCACGAGCACCTCGATCAACGGCAATTCGAGCGTCTCGAACAGTTCGGTCAACTCGCTCGAGCTGAGCTTTTCAGCCAGAATCGGCAGCAACCGCAACGGCACGTCGGCGTCTTCGGCGGCATAGGCGGTGATGGCCGCGACCGGGACTTCGTCCATTCGCTTCTGCGTTTTGCCTGAGCCGATCAGTTCGCTGATCTTGATGTTCGTATGGTTCAGGTACCGCTGGGCCAGTTCATCGAGATTGTGGTTTCGCTCGCCGGCATCGAGCAGATAGCTGGCCACCATCGTGTCGAATTGCACGCCCTGCAGTTCGACCCCCGCGGATCGGAGCACGATCATATCGTACTTCAAATTCTGCCCGATCTTGCCCACATCTGGGTTTTCGAGCACTTCTCGCAGCGCAGCCAGCGTCTCGGTCGGATCGAGTTGTTTTTCGCCCGCCGGGGCGCGAACCGGCAGGTAATATGCCTCGCCCGGCTTCCAGGCGAACGAGTAGCCGACGATCTCGGCCCGAGTCGGCGAGACGTCGGTGGTTTCGGTATCGAAGGAAAACTGCGATTGCCGCTTGAGTTCGGTGAGGAACGTCTGAAACGCCTCGGGCGTGTCGATGGTCCGGTAATCGGCCTCCCAGGCGGCAGACGGCTGGGCGATATCGAGTTCGCGCAGTTGCTCGGCGAAGCGGTGAAAGCCGAATTCGGTAAACAGTTTCTGCACCTGTCCGACGTCGAAACCGCCGACGCGGGCCTGGTTCCAGTCGAGCTCGATCGGCGCGTGCGTATCGAGCCGCACCAGTTGGCGGCTGAGCAAAGCCTGCTGGCGGCCGTCGATCAGGTTCTGCCGGCGCTTGGGGCCAGCGACTTCGCGGGCGTGTTCGAGCACGGCGTCGAGCGTTTCATATTTTTGCAGCAGTTCGCTGGCGATCTTGGGACCAATCAAGGCCACGCCGGGCACGTGATCGACCGGATCGCCGACCAGCGCCTGGTAATCGACGACCTGATCGGGCCGAATGCCCCAGTCGGCGGCCAAGGCCACGGCATCGTAGATCTGGTTCTTGCGGACGTTGTAGAGCTTCACCCGATCGCTGATCAGTTGGCGGCAATCTTTGTCGGCGGTGACCAGGTAGCACTCGCCATCCATCTCTTCGGTGATGCGGGCGAGCGTGGCCAGGATGTCGTCGGCTTCGTACGCCGGCAGCTCCAAGAGCGGAATGCCGAGCGCTTCGACCGCCTGGCGGATGGCCGGATACTGCGGAACCAATTCGTCGGGCATTGCGGCGCGATGGACCTTGTAGTCGGAGTACAGCTCGTGGCGGAACGTCGGGCCGCTCATGTCGAAGGCGCAGATCAGGAACGTCGGCTTCTTCGTGTTCATCAAGAACAGCAGATCGCGCACGAAGCCGAACACGGCGTTGACCGGCTCGCCCTTGGGACTTGTCATTTCAGGAATCGCGTGGAACACCTGAAAGATCAGCGAGTTGGCGTCGATCACCCAGACCGTCTCGCCCGCCAGGCTGGCCGGGGGAGGCAGGGCGGGCTTTTTGATTGCGGGCTTGGCGTCCGCTTGCACGGCTTGGGCCTGCGGCATTGGCTCTTTCGCCGCGGCGGGCGGATCGAGCGGCGCAGCTTCGTCGTCGGCGCCCATGCCAGGCAGCATCGATTGTCGGGAAGGATGAGACATGCTCTCTTTTTAGGAGATTTTCCGGCCGCTGGCGAGGCGCCCGAGGGCGGCAAGATCGGGCCTTGGTCTTGCTGGGGCGCAGCGGCGCAGCAAGAATTAGATCAGGTTCTCACAAGATTGGAGTTGTAAATGGCCCAAGCCCTCGAAGCCGCTGAACTGACGCTCGCCGACTTGGCGGAGCGTTTCGGGCCGATGCCGGCTTCGCGCGTGTGGCATCAACCGCCGCCAGGCACGGCCGTTGAACAAGACGCGATTGAAGTGGATTTGCACGCTGATCGGCTTTGCGAGTTGATCGACGGCGTGTTGCTTGAAAAAGCACCTGGCTTTTACGAATCCTATTTAAGCGGATTGCTGGTACAGTTCGTGTTGCCGTTCGCCCAGGAACATGATTTGGGCATCGTTTTGGCGTCGAATGCCATGTATCGATTGTCACCGGGTCAAGTCAGAATTCCTGATGGTTCGTTTGTTTCTTGGAGTCGCATGCCGGGGCGCGTCATTCCGCGAGACGACATTGCGGACTTCGCCCCCGACTTGGCGATCGAAGTTCTGAGTAAGGGAAACACCAAGCAAGAAATGGCCCGCAAGCTCGATGATTACTTCGCCGCGGGCGTCCGGCTCGTTTGGTACGTCGATCCCAAGACCGAAACCGTGCAATGCTATACGAGTCCTCACGACTCGACGCTGGTGAAGGCGCCCGAGTCGTTGGACGGCGGCGCCGTGCTGCCAGGCTTCACTTTGCCGCTGGATGAATTGTTCAAGCAATCGAAATGATCGTTTGCCCTGCTTCGGGGTTCAGTCGGGAACGCAATCGAAGCGGAAGCGAAGCCTCACCCCGGTTGAACGCCGTCCAGAATCCGCCCGATCTCTTCCACAGCCGTCTGCAGCGAGGCGACGGCCATCTTGAAATTCGTGTGGGCCGAAACCTGCGGCTGCAGTTCGGCGAAATCGGCGGTCGCCTGGCGGAGTCTGACGAACTTCTTGTGGGCCAGTTTCAGATACTCGGCGGCGTCTTTGGCGTTCCAGGCCGGGCCCAAGGCCAGGCTGTAATCGTAGAGCACGCGCACGATTTCGTTGAGCTCGTCGTCCTCTTCGGCTTCTTCCGAATGCTTGACGAACGTGCGCACCATCCAAACGTGCGCGAGCAGGGCGTCGATGCGGCGCATGGCTTCGTCGGCGGTCATGGCTTCGTTTCATCCTGGTGCTTCTCCCGGTCGCCCGGCAGCATACTCGAATGCCGGTCCCAATTCGAGTCGATGCGATGGCTTTGAGGTTTATTCCGCCCGGTCGTCGAATTTTGCGAAGATCCGCGCGTCGATCAGCCGGCCGTCTTTGCGATAGTGCTTTTTCAGATACCCCTCCTGCTCGAAGCCGCACTTTTCCAGCACCCGCGACGAGGCGGCATTGAAGGCGAAGACCCAGGCCGTGATTTTCGCCAGTCCGAATTCGACGAAGGCCCAGCGGCAGGCGACGGGCACGACCTCGCTCATGATCCCGCGGCCCCAGTACGGCTTGGCCAGCCAATAGCCGATTTCGGCGCGGTGCGTGCGTTCGACGTCGAGCCCGTCAAAGCTCAGGCAGCCGATCAGTTTGCCCGAGCGGTCGCGAATGGCAAGATCAATCGGTTGTCCGTGGCGATCCGCATTTTTCGCCACGATTGCCAGCCAAGTCTCGGCATGGGTTTCGGTATAGGGGTCGGGAATCCGCAGCGTGCGGTCGTAGATTTCTTTCGCCGCCAGGTGTTCGACGAGCGATGGAGTGTCGGCGGAGCGGATTTCCGAGAGCTGGATTTGGTCGTTGACGGCGAGTTTCATCGCGTGGCCACTTCTGCCATGGCAGCCTCCAATTCCGGGGGCTTTGGTTCGTCGAAGGACTCAGAGTTCAACGGTTCGTCCGACTCTTGCGCATCTCTGCGTAAGGCCGGGCGCCGCGGTGGATTTTCCGAGGCATCAGCTCCGATGTCCAAAGGCTCGCAGAGAGACGTCTCTCGAATCACTGCGATTGATTTTGCGAAATGCCCCCACCGGGCAAACGACGGCGAAGACACGCCGCACTGGCTCGTTCCGAGCGTCCAAATCATTGCCTTTGGACATCGGAGCCATTCCTTGAAAAATCCAACGCTAAATCTTCGCCGCGGCTGCGACTCATGAAAAAGTTCGCAACAACCGGATGAACCAGTTCAATTCTCCGTTTGCTCGTTGAAGCCGCCAAATTCTCAGCTTGCTAACTAGAGATACGTGCAACTCTCAGGAGGCCGCGGTATCCGAATCTTGCGGCATCAAAATGCGAGCTTCAACGCCGGTTTGCTTTAGTAGATACAAAAGCCCTCCGCCGTCGATCAATTCGATAGGCTTGTCCTGCGCAAAATTATAGGCGTCCGTTCCATACCCGCTCGTTGAGACGAGGATTCCCTTGTTGGCTCCCTCATTCATCATGGTCCCATAAAGATCGCGTACTGCGGAAACGCCTACTGTGTGTCGATAGCGTTTGGCCTGGATTACAACCTTTCCGCCGAGTACCGGGCGCACGTCGTAGGCGACAACGTCCACACCTCCATCACGCGATGCGCGCGTTTGCTTGGTCTCCAAGCCCATTCTGCCGAACAAATTGCCAACGAGATTCTCAAATTCGAACGGATTGAGATCCATGAGATTCGGCCGCGAGTCCAGGGCCGAAATCACGTCATCCTGTTCGACGTATCGCTTGTCAACCATGTCGAATTCGATGATTGGCTTCACGGGCAGCATTTCTGCCGGTTGCGCGGATACTTGCGCGCCGAGGTTCCTCAGGCACAGCCGCTTATCGACGCGACTTAAGTCGATTAAGTCGAATGAGTCGCGCGTCGTGCGAACGGAAACCAAGCACGGGCGAATATCACGGCCAGTCGAACGGTCTACGGTGTGGACGAACCCGCTAAAAGTAACGAGATGGACATGTCCCCACTGATCCGCATCAAAGATTTCGTTCAATGTGCGCAACGAGACGGATGCGACGATATCTTGGTAAATGTCCTTGATCTCGGATGGCTTGCGCGGCTTCTCTTCGACCACATCCCTCGACTTCACGTAGCGGCACTCGGAAACGGTCGGAACAACACTCAGTGCAGGTAGGTCGTAATCGACTACGAGTTCCTTTGAATCAGCGCCGTATGCAACGCGGAAATTCCGCGGAAAACCGTGCGGATAATGAGACCGACTTAAAACGACAATATTGTATGCATTAATGGCGTCAACAGCGCCTGCACGGTACGCGGCTTCCAAGGCGTTGACTTCGGCGTTGCGCTTCTTCGCATTGTGGAGGTGCGTTTTCTTCGCTATGTCATACTGTGATTTGTACGCAGCGAGTTGAGTTCTAAACTTGGCGAGTTCGGCGTTATGCGCATTGACCGCGGCCAGGTGACTTTGGGCAGCCCTCTGAAGTGCGTTGCGATGCCTCTCGTCGGCTCCTGGCAATAGTCGGAGCAACAACCCGGGAGGTTTCACTGCCGCGAGAAACTGCTCCCGAGAAGCTGGCGGCGCAGGCGGTACAAGCTGTGCAGGTACGACGAAATCAGGAAAAGCCTCCGCGATACGGAGCGAGTCAAATGCAACTTTATGGGATACTCTTAGCGAGGTTGCCCGGATCGACCGTAATTCCTCAATCCGCTTTGCCAGCTCGAGGTTTTGCCCTTCGACGGCAAACGCACGACTTTCTAAATAAAGTGCGCGCACTTGCTTTTCTGCGTTTGCGCGTTCCCGCTCCGCCTGGCGTGCCATACGTTCAAGCTCACGGGTTTGCCGTCTTTGCTCGGCCTCGGCCTGACGTTGCGCGGCCGCCATTTGACTGATAATCGAGCGTCTGCCCATCATCGCACCGCAGTTTCAGGGTTTCTTGCATTCAACCGCCGTTCACAAAATATCGAATGTAGAGCCGCCAACTGCAAGCAATTTCAAAACGCATTTCACCTGCACCGTAACTGTACGGTTCATTTCCCCCTACGCCTCGACGATCGGCAACTGCACGCCGGCCGTCGCCGGCGCCTTCGGGGGCGGCGGCAAGGTTCGCCCGGCATAGGCGCCGAAGTCGTTGAAAAAGTGCCTCTTGGCGAAACGGTAGAACCAGCTCTTTTCGGGAATCTCGTCGCCAGGGGCGTATTGCGAAGGACGCGCTTGCATGGCTTCCAACTCGGCCAATGCCGCCTTGCGGGCCGTCGTGTCGCGAGCCCCGTGCTTTTCGACCAACTCCTTGAGCAGATCGGGCCGTTCGAGCACGATGCAGCCCCGCGTCGCCGAAGCGGCTGTCTCGCGGAAATCGTGCAAAAACGCCGATTGCTGGAACTTTTCGACCAGCGGCCGCTCGTCGTGGATCGATTCCTTGGCGAATTGCACGATCGGGCAAGGCTCGATGTCGCCCCAGGGGCTGATGTGGTGGCTGATGCCGGTGGCGGCGGGACAAAGGGCCTGGCCGCGGTCGTCGTAGTAGGCGTCGATGATGCCGATCGGCTTTTTGACCCGCATGTCGACCACGAATTGCCGCGCCCGCCGCTGTTGCTCGGGCGACAGGGCCAGGTCTGGGTTCGAGTCGGGGCCGACCGGCCGATAAACGTGATACCAGAGATACATGGCGCCCATCTCGATCAGGCGGTCGACCCAGGCTTCGGTCAACAGGTCGTCGATGTTCGTGCGGCAGAGGCTGGTGCAGACGCCGGTCAGCACCTTGTTGTCCAGGCAGTTCTGCAAGCCGGCCATCGAGCGTTGATACACGCCCTGCCGCCCGCGGCGTTCGTCGCTGACGATCTCCGTTCCCTCGATGCTCACCAGCGGCGTCACGTTGCCCAGCCGCCGCAGCTCTTTGGCGACCGCATCGGTGATCAACTGCCCATTGGTAAACACCTGGAAATAACAGTCGGGATGCTGGCCCAAAATCTCCAGCAACTCGGGGTGCATGAACGGCTCCCCGCCGAGGATGCCGAAGAAGCTGTTGCCGGCCGCCTTGGCCTCGCCGATCAGCCGGTTCATGGCCGCCGCGTCGATCGTCTGCCGCTCGGCCGCCACGTCGACCCAGCAGCCCTGGCAGCGCAGATTGCAGCTATTGATGATCGAGACATACAAGAAAGGCGGGAAGTATTCGCCGCGCTTCAGCCGGGCCTTATAGCGCTGCACCGACCGCATGCCCTTGTAGCCCATGTTCCAGGCCAGCTTCCAGACCAGGCGCTTGTCGGTCTCCAGCAGCACGCGTTTGGCCATTTTCAGATACACGGGCGACCTCGGTCTTCAATCGGCATCGAGCGGGAAGCCCCGAGTATAGCAGCCGATCGGGCCGCCATGCGAGCATCGCCCATTCGTGGAGGGCCGGGCGCCCTCGCCCGGCCGAGTCGGGCGAGGGCGCCCGTCCCTCCATCATGAATCGGGCGAGGGCGCCCGTCCCTCCATCATGAGTCGGGCGAGGGCGCCCGGCCCTCCATTGTGAATCGGGCAAGGGCGCCCGGCCCTCCATTGTGAGTCGGGCGAGGGCGCCCGCCCCTCCATTGTGAGTCGGGCGAGGGCGCCCGCCCCTCCATTGTGAGTCGGGCGAGGGCGCCCGCCCCTCCATAGTCAGTCGCGAGGGCGCCAGACCCTCCGTGGGTTCCACCCCGAGCGTGGGGACACCCTCGACACTCGCTGGCGGCCCACTTAAACTTGAAGCCCATAGCGCTCCAGCGGCGCCCTTGGGGCCGTGACGCCGCCGTGAACAGGGGTTGCCTGCGGCCCACGACGCCTCAGACGCGTTCGGCGGCTGCCAGAAACAGTCGATGCGCCTCCCGCGAAAAAACTTCATTCCCCGCGACGGCGAACGAAGCGATATGGTCGATGCTGAAAGATTGCTGGCGGCCTACGAGACCGCTTGTCATGACCTGCTCGCGCGGCGCGTGCCGGCGGGCCATTGGGAAGGCGAACTGTCGAGTTCGGCCCTGTCGACGGCCACCGCCGTCAGCGCGCTGGCCGTTGTGCGGCGGCATTGGCGGGCCGCCTCGCCGCAGTCGAGCGACGATGAAGAGCAGATCAGCCAATTGATCTTCCGCGGCCTCGACTGGCTGGCCGACGCCCAGCACGCCGACGGCGGCTGGGGCGACACCGACCAAAGCCTGTCGAATATCGCCACCACGATGCTCGTGCGGGCCGCCTTCCAATTGACCTGCGTGCCGGCCGAGCACGCCGACCTGGTCGAACGAGCCGACGCCTATATCGCGGCCCAAGGCGGCATCGCCGGCTTGCGGCGCCGCTATGGCAAAGACAAAACCTTCGCCGTGCCGATCCTCACCAATTGCGCCTTGGCGGGCCTCGTCCCCTGGCGAGAGGTCTCGCCGTTGCCGTTCGAGTTGGCCTGCTTCCCGCAGTCGTGGTTTCGCTTTTTCCAACTGCCGGTGGTCAGCTATGCCATTCCGGCGCTGGTGGCGATCGGGCAAGCCCGCTTTTTCCACCGCAAGCCGCGCAATCCGCTGACAAGAGTCATTCGAGCCGCCGCAGTCGATAAAAGTTTGCGGGTATTGGAACACATGCAGCCAGCCAGCGGAGGATTCTTGGAAGCCACGCCGCTGACCAGCTTCGTCGTGATGAGCCTGGCCAGCATCGGACAGGACCGGCACCCCGTCACACGCCGCGGAATCGACTTTTTGATCGCCTCGGCCCGCCCCGACGGTTCTTGGCCGATCGATACGAACCTGGCGACGTGGGTCACGACGCTGTCGATCAATGCCCTCTCGGAGGGAAGTGCGGAGCGGGGAGCGGCGAGCGCGGAACTCGGAGCGCGGAGCGAGGAGTCACGGAAACGCTTGGGCGCGATCGGCGAACAGTGTCTCGATTGGCTCTTGGATTGCCAGGTTCGCGAGATGCACCCTTATACCGGCGCGGCGCCGGGCGGCTGGGGCTGGAGCGATTTGAGCGGCTCCGTGCCCGACGCCGACGACACGCCCGGCGCCTTGTTGGCCTTGGCCGCGTTGCGGCCGACGATTCGCGACGAAGCGCGGATCGAGCGGATCGACACGGCGGCGGCGATGGGCATCGAATGGCTGTTGGATTTGCAGAATTCCGACGGCGGCTGGCCGACCTTCTGCCGCGGCTGGGCCAAGCTGCCCTTCGATCGCAGTGGCGCCGATTTGACGGCGCATGTGTTGAGGGCATTCAAGGCATGGCACGACGTGGCTCGTTCTGTTTCGCATTCCGAATTCCGCACTCCGAATTACCAGGGGGCTGACGCCCCCCGCTCGCCAGACGTTCCGACCTCCGACCTCCGAATTCCGAATTCGCAGCGGATTGATGCCGCGATCAAGGCTGGTTTTGCTTACCTGGCTCGAGTGCAGCGGCGCGGCGGAAGCTGGGTTCCGCTGTGGTTCGGCAATCAGCACCATCCGCAGGAAGAAAACCCGATCTACGGCACGGCCCGCGTGTTGTTGGCCTACCGGGATTTCGGCCGCTTGGACGAGGCCCCGGCCCGGCGCGGGCTGGCCTGGCTCGCCGGGGGCCAAAATGTCGACGGCGGCTGGGGCGGGTCGCCGGCTGGCGGGACGTGTTTGGGCAAGGGAAAATCGAGCGTCGAGGAGACGGCGTTGGCCTTGGAAGCCCTGTTGGCGGACCACTTGGCGGACCAGGGCGCCCAAGAATTGCAGCTTGCGATCGACCGAGGGCTGGGCTGGCTGGTCGAGGCCGTGGCAGCCGGCCGGCACCGCGAAAGTTCGCCGATCGGTTTCTACTTCGCCAAGTTGTGGTATTATGAGGCCCTGTATCCGCTGATCTTTACGGCGGCGGCGCTGGGCCAGGCGGTAGCTGTCCGGCGCAAACGGGCGTCGCTGTTGGAGATCATTGCGGCTCGCGAAGTCGGACAAACTGCGCCGGCTTGCCAACCCACCCTGAATTAGCTCGTGTTCCTACCCGGGCTCCTGACTACCGATCGGCTCCAGACCCACGAGGCTTCACCTTGGCGACAGCACCCGTCGGCCCCCCCTTGGCCGAACAGCTTGGCCCCCCAGCACGCTCGAAAAAGGCTCGCCGCAATACCAGCCATCTGAAATTGGCGCCCGAAACCAAGGATGCCCGCGAGGCCTTGCGGGCTCGCTGCGCCGAGGTGGCCGCCAGGCTCGATCGCTCGCGACCGCTGGGCAAGGACGAATTGGAGACCATCGCCCGGGCCACGCTGGAACAAGCTGGACTGCCCGAGGGCTTTTTGGGCTGGACGATGGTTTCTTTGGCCACCGAGTTCTGGGCCAGCCAAGTGGCCGCGGTTCCGTTCGAGCGGCGGTTGTTTTTGCTGCCGCACTGCCTGAAGCACGCCGAAGGCTGCCCGGCCGACTACGACGATTTCGGACTCGATTGCCGCCGCTGTGGCGCCTGCAGCATCGCCGATTTCCGTACTCGGGCCGAAGAGCTGGGCTACAAAGTGCTGGTGGCCGAAGGCTCGCCAATCGTGCTTAAGATCATCGTCAGCGGCTATGTCGATGCGATCGTCGGCGTGGCGTGTCTGAACGTGCTGGAGAAAGCGATCGACAAAATCTTGCTCGCCGGCATCCCCTGCATGGCCGTGCCGTTGCTTTCCAGCGACTGCCGCAACACGTCGGTCGACGAAGACTGGGTGATGAGCGCGATCAACACCCGGCACGAGACGCCGCAGGTGCAAACCAAGACCTACGTCCACTTGATGCGTTCGGCGGCGGGCATCTTCGAGCCGCAGGAATTGGAGCGGCTGGCGCCGCGGCTGCGCGGCGGGCCGAGCCTGGCGCAGCTCAACGGCCAGGGAGTCGGCGGCCTCGACCCGGTCGCCGGCACCGAGGCGATCGCCTACGATTTTTTGGCCAAAGGGGGCAAGCACTCGCGTCCGTTCATCACGCTGGCCGTTTACGACGCTTTGACCGGCGGCGCCGCAACCAGCGCCGACGGCGCCGAAAAAATCGCGGAGTTTCCCGATTGGATCAAGCGCGCGGCGCTGTCGATCGAAACTTTCCACAAGGCTTCGCTGGTTCACGACGATATCGAAGACGACGACCCGTACCGCTACGGCGACGCCACGCTGCACCGCAAATTCGGCACGCCCACGGCGATCAACGTCGGCGATTACATGATCGGGCTGGGCTACCGCTTGATCAGCCGCGACGCGGCGGCGATCGGCTCACAAGCGGCGGCCGACGTGCTCGACCGTCTGGCCGACGCCCACATGAAGCTCTCCGAAGGCCAAGGCGCCGAGCTGCTGTGGCGCGATTCGCTCAACAAGCGTCTCTCGCCGCTCGACGCCTTGAAGATCTACGCCCTGAAAACTTCGCCCGCCTTCGAAGCCGCGCTCTACTCGGGACTGCGGCTGGCCGGCCCCCGGCACGACGCAGCCTGGGTCGCCCCGTTTGCCCGGCATTTGGGCGTGGCGTTCCAGATTCTTAACGACTTGGGCGACTGGCAGGGAGACGACCACAACAAGCTTTCGGCGGCGGGCGACGTGCTCGGCGGCCGGCCGACCGTGCTGTGGGCCTTGGCCCTGGAAGCCTTGAACGAACAACAGCGTGCGGAGTTGGAAACGCTCGCCGGCTCCCAACCGCTCGACGAGCGGGCGATCCATCGCGTCCGGCAACTTTATCAGTTGGCCGGCGTATTCGAAAAGGCGTCGCGGCTCGTCGACAAATACCAGGAGCGCGCCGAGGCGGTGGCCGACGAAGTCGAAGGCGAGGAACTGCGGCGACTCCTGTACTATTTGGTCGACACGGTGCTCGAACGCACCGCGGCGCCGGAACCGAACGTAATCATGCCTGCCTTGACGGTCGTTGGCGCTCCCGCCGCCGCGCCGTAAGCATCCCTCCCATAGTGCGGGAAAGATCAGGACTCACGATGACGAGCCAACCGCACCCGCTGACGCCCGATCTCGATACGCTCGCCGGCTTGTTCTATAGCTCGCGCGAAGAGTTGGGCGATTTTACCGAAGTAACGCCCGAGGCCATGCCGCCGACCCCGCGCCGACTGTTGGCGCACAACGAGCACATGACCGTCACGGTCGAGGAATTCCACCGCTCGCCGGTCAACGTGCGAGTGCTCGAAAAGCTGGTCACGCCCACGCACTATGCCCGTAAAATCCTGCTCGAGCGGCAGTCCGACGGCCGCGTGGTGCAGTACGGCATCATGCGGGTCAATTTCGACTACCTGCCGCCGGAAGTGGCCGACGAGATTCGCAGCGAAGCCTTGCCGCTGGGCCGCATCCTGATCGAGCACAACGTGTTGCGTCGCGTGCAGTTGTTTTCGCTGTGGCGCGTGGCCATGGGCGCCGAATTGCAGCAATGCTTTGGCTCGCCGCCCGGAATCGCCTACGGGCGGACGGCCATGATCGACTGCAACGAGGAGCCCGCGGTAGAATTGGTCGAGATCGTCACCCCGCTCGACTTATGAAAATCATCTATCTGGCCGCCGGCGCCGCCGGCATGTACTGCGGAAGTTGCCTGCACGACAACACGCTGGCCGCCGCCTTGATGGCGTCGGGGGCCGACGTGCTGCTCGTGCCGACCTACACCCCGATCCGCACCGACGAGGCCGACGTCAGCCAGAGCCGCGTGCTGTTCGGCGGCATCAACGTTTACTTGCAGCAACTTTCGCGCGTGTTTCACTACACGCCGCGCTGGTTCGATTCTCTGCTCGATTCGCCGCTGCTGTTGAACGCGCTGACGAAAATGAACTTCAGCGTCGACGCCGCCAAGCTCGGCGGGCTAACCGTCTCGATGCTCGAAGGCGAACAGGGCCGGCAGCGCAAGGAACTCGACAAGCTGGTCGACTGGCTGGCCCGCGAGGTGCGGCCCGACGTGGTGCACCTTTCCAATTCGATGCTCTCGGGCATGGCGCGCGAGATCGGCCGGCGGCTGGGCGTGCCGGTGGTCTGCTCGCTGTCGGGCGAAGATATTTTTCTGGAAAAGCTCGTGGCGCCGCACTACGACCGGGCTCGCGACGTGCTGCGCGAGCGGGCCCGCGACGTGACGGCGTTCGTCTCGCTCAACCGCTACTTCGCCGAATACATGACCGAGTACCTCGACATCGAGCCCGAGCGAGTCCACGTCATTCCGCACGGCTTGAACCTGGCCGGTCACGGTTCGCGCCGCGGCAGCTCGCCGGGCGAACCGTGTACGATCGGCTACCTGGCCCGCATTTGCTACGACAAGGGGCTGCACCAACTGGTCGAGGCCTTCAAGCTGTTGAAGGACCAGCCCGGCCTGCCGCCCGTGCGGCTGCGCGTGGCCGGGTATCTAGGGGCCGGCGATCGCAAGTACTTCGACGAACTGCGGGCCAAGATCCGCGATTGGAAGCTGGAGCAGGATTTCGAATATCTCGGCGAATTGGACCGCGCCGAGAAGGTCGAGTTTTTACAGTCGCTCGACATCATGAGCGTGCCGACCGTCTACCGCGAGAGCAAGGGCTTGTCGATTCTGGAAGCGCTGGCCAACGCCGTGCCCGTCGTGCTGCCGGCCCACGGCGCCTTTCCCGAGTTGATCGAAGACACCGGCGGCGGACTGCTGTGCGAGCCGGGCGATCCGGCGTCGCTGGCGGAGAAGCTCAGGCAACTCGTGCTCGATCCGGCGCAGGCCGAAGCGCTCGGCCGGCAGGGCCAAGCGGCGGTCCACGACCGTTACAACGCGGCCCGGATGGCCGAACGGACGCTGGCCCTCTACAAACAACTCTTGCCCAGCCGCGTGAGCCAAGATGCCGCAGCCGCCAGCGTTCGCTAGTCGATTTTCCGTAGCCCAGGCATTTATGCCTGGGTATCCCCGCGCCAAATCCCCCCGTTTTCCGATAGTCGCCGTGCGGGCCGCAACGCGGCCCGCAAGGCGACTATCGGAACTGGGGATCCAACGATTCGCGGATCCCAGGCATAAATGCCTGGGCTACATAAAACGCGGCCGCGGCGGAACGAATCATGATGCGACGCGTCTCTCGATCGCATTCGCCGCTCCGTCTTTTCGTTTGCGCCGTCGCCCGAGGCCGATTCAATGCCCGCTTTGTTCCGCACCACGCGCCGCGTCGAGTTTCACCATACCGACGCGGCGGGCATCGTCCATTTCTCGAAATTCTTCCTGTTCATGGAGGAAGTCGAGCACGAGTTCTTGCGCTCGCGGGGCCTGAGCGTGATGATGCGAGACGCCGAAGGCGTACTGACCTGGCCGCGCGTGTCGGCCCGTTGCGATTACACGAGCACCGTCAAGTTCGAAGACGTGCTCGACGTCGAACTCGACATCAGCCGCCTTGGCGAGAAGAGCATGACGTTCGCCTTCCGCTTCGCCCACCAAGACCGGGAAATCGCCGTTGGGCAAGTCACGACCGTCTGCTGCCGCATCGAGAGCGACGGCGCGCCGCGGTCGATCGCGATTCCGGCGGAGATTCGCGAGAAGCTAACGGCAGGATAGCGATCGAGCGTCGTTGCCAAACGCCGCCAATGCCAACTCAGCTCGGCAAGGTTGCAACTTGCGCTCCGCCGTTACGCAGTTTTCCTATCCTGTCTGCCACCAGCTTTAGCTGGTGGTTTCGGCTACAGCGCTCTCTTCCTTTTTAGCCGGCTTCAGCCGGCTTGCGACCCATTTGGAAGCCGGCTTCAGCCGGCTTGCATTTGGCGGCGCGCGGCTGGCGAGAGACGCACAAGCCGGCTAGAAGACAACAAGTGTTGTTGCTCGCATACCACCAGCTAAAGCTGGTGGCAAGCGACAAAGAACCCTCGCTACTGAATTTCCGCTGTGGTGGTAATGAAGTTATCCAATCCCCGTTCTCGGTTCGCCGACGCGCCGCACTGGTCGCATAACTGCGCTTCGTTCAGCGTCTTCTCGCCTTCGCGAAAGCCTCGTCTTTCGCCGTGAAGCCCCTATTTTCGCCTGTAAAAATGATTGATAGCGCGACGGATCGCGATGCAGCCGCCACCCATGGCGACGCTGGCCGACGAAACCAACGAAATCAGTGGCGGAAAGGACATTTCTTCAAAAACGTGTAATACGGATGGATAGTTTGAGTAAGCCCACATCATTATGAACATTAGTACGAAAAGGCACCCCAGAGTCGGAATTGCGCTGCCGACAAAAAAGGTTCGGCAATCACCCTTTCCGTACGCGATTCCCAATATGGAAACCGCTGCAAAAGTGAGTGAGACCGCCACTGTTCCTGCCCCCGTAAACGGAGATTCAGGTCGCACGAACAATAATGTGCAAATTGTGGCGACAAGCGTCGGTATGGTTTTTGCAAACGACCTGGAAACATTGCCCCAAATATGGAAGCGCCGACAAAAATAATCGTAATCCCGAGTAAGAAGGGGCCAATATCGGACAATGGCAGTGCCGCGCACAGCAGTGTACATGCTGTGGCGGCGGAGACGGGTATGATTGGCAATCGCCGGGGGATTAACGCGGCGATTCGCGCCTGAAATCGGCCATTAGGCGACCTGGGCGGTGTTCGGGAGATGCGAGAGCGGACGAGTGAGTCGATCGCTACGCCGAAACAATAGCCGGGCGCCGTTGTGATGCAAAAGATTAACAACGTAGGTGCAGCTATTTCGGGGCAGCCTGCAGCGAATGCCGCGAGCACACAGAGGCCGGTCACGACCAAGAGGAGCGTCTTGAGCGAAAATTGCGGACGCTTTTTGAAAGTCATTCGGAAATCGTGCCTCACTTGGCCATTAGAGGCCCGCGCCTTACGGCCAGCGAACAATCGTTCGTCGAACGCGCCGAGCGTCAGCAGAAGCTTTTCGCCGGGCCGAGTCAACGCTAGCCTCGATTCCCTCGCCGGAACACAGCGAGAATCCGACGGCTCAAGCCCTATCCCCCCGCCATCGTTCCTAGTAACTTACCAGCATGCCCGGTTATTTGGAAAATTTGACTTTACGTCTGGCCCAAGGCGTGAGCCAGTTGCCCGAGGAGCTGCGCCAGCGGCACGCGGCTTATCTGCTGGCCGCGCAGCGCGACGACGGCGGCTTCGCGGGGCGCGAAGGGGCGAGCGACTTGTACTATACGAGCTTCGCGCTGCGCAGCATGGCCTTGCTAGGCGTGCTGGATGGCGAGCCGGCGGCGCGGGCGGCGGCGTTTCTCAAGAGCCGGCTGGCGGGCCAAACGCCGATCATCGATTTCGTGTCGCTGTTGTACGGCGCCGCCTTGCTCGATTCGGCCGCCGGCATCGACGTGTTCCGCGAGGCGCCGGCCGGCTGGCAAGACAACCTGGCGGCGCTGTTCGAACAGTTTCGCCGGCCCGACGGCGGCTACGCCAAAACCGAAGTCGGCCAATCGAGCAGCACTTACCATACGTTTCTGATCGTGCTCGCTTTGCAACTCATCGACCGCATGCCGCCCGAGCCCGAGCGGCTGGTCGCCTTCGTCCGTTCACGGCAGCGCGAGGACGGCGGCTTCGTCGAGATCGGGCCGATGCGCAAAAGCGGCACGAACCCGACCGCCGCCGCGGCGGGCCTGCTGAATATCTTGAACGCTTTCGACGACGAGACTCGCGATAGCGTGTGCGGCTTCCTGCTCGACGTGCAGAACGACGAAGGGGGCTTCACGGCCAACACGCGGATTCCCTTGGCCGACGTGCTGAGCACGTTCACCGCCGCGCTGACGCTGGCCGACCTTGGCGCCCTGGCCGAGATCGACCTGCCGGCAGCCAGCCGTTACGTGCAGTCGATGGAACAGCCCGACGGCGGCTTCCGCGGCGGCGCCTGGGACGAAGGCGTCGACGTCGAGTACGCGTTTTACGGGCTGGGGGCGCTGGCGCTGCTCGAAACGGCGCCGGCGCCGCCGGACGATCGCTGAGCGAGCCCCGCGAGAGATGCAGTTCGCGGTTGGGTCCGCCCTCGCCTAAGTTCTCTCGAAGAGAGAGGAACAAGCCCGAGAAGGTCGTGCTTGGTCCGCTACTTTCCCGCGCGTTGAGCTTCGAGCAGCAGCTCCAGATAGCTGCGGCGTTCGCTTTCGCCCAGCGTTAGCGCCGCGGCGAGCGCCGCCAGCGCGGCCTCGGCGCGCGGCAAACTCTTGTCGTCGGCGATCAATTCGAGTTCGACGAACGAGCCGACTCGCTCGACTTCGTCGAGCGAGACTTCCACGAGCTGTCCCTGCCAATCGAGATGCGTCTTGCGGCGTCGCTTCTCCACCGTCGCCACTGGCCGAAAACCGAGCGCTTCGAGCAGGCAGCCGAAATCGGCCAGCACGTCGTCGCCCGGCGGCAAATCCAATTCGAGTTCGCGCCGCGTCTTGCTCTCGGCATTGACTTTCGGCCCCTTGTACGTGACGCGATTCGCGGCGCCGGCCCGCCGCAGCCGAAGCGCCTCGTCGGTGACGGCGAAATCGCGCGCCGGATGCGCGTAGTAGCGATCGGTCTGCAACTCCGGCTCGCCGGGCTGGCCGCCCAGTTCCGACAATCGCGCCAGCAGCGCTCGAAGTTCCGTGACTCGATATTTGCGTTCAACCTCGAATTGCATCAGGGCGCCAGATTTGGGGTGTAGGTTTAACCGGCCTCATGCCGACCTTGAACCGTGACGAGAAACGCCGCGATTCGGCGGTTCAGTTTTGGATTGCAATTTATGGACCTCCTGTCGTATAGGCAAGCGCCTCGCCCGCGTGCGAACAACTTCGTTTGCCGCGCCGCCGACGCCCCAGCATGTTAATGGCGCCCTGTTTGCCGGCTACGCGGCTTCGAACTCGGAAGAGCGCTTGGCGTTCTTCGGACATCTTGTTTACAATCTCGGCCGGACGCGCGGGCCAACGCCGCCGGCGCGGGGCGCGGAGGTTTCTTGCGATCAACAGATTCTTGCGATCAACAAGCGAACCGATCGCGGCGGCGGGCCGCGGTCATCGGCAGGAAGGAGTCGGACGATGCAACTGGGCATGATCGGGCTGGGTCGAATGGGCGCCAACATGGTGCGGCGCTTGATGCGCGCCGGCCACGAGTGCGTGGTCTACGACGTACACCCCGAGGCCGTGCAGTCTCTCGTCAAGGAAGGCGCCATCGGCGCCAATTCGCTGGAGGATTTCGTCAAGCAGCTCAAGCCGCCGCGCGCCGCTTGGCTGATGGTCCCCGCCGCCTTCGTCGATCAATCGATCGCTTCGCTCGCCGCACGGCTCGCCAGCGACGATTGCATAATTGACGGCGGCAACTCGTACTACCACGACGACATTCGCCGCGCCGGCGAACTGAAGCCCAAGGGCATTCACTACGTCGACGTCGGCACCAGCGGCGGCGTGTGGGGACTGGAACGCGGCTATTGCCAGATGATCGGCGGAGAAACGCAGGTCGTCGAGCGGCTCGATCCGATCTTTTCCGCCTTGGCGCCGGGCGTCGGGAGCGCCGAACGCACGCCGGGCCGCGAACAGGGCGGCACGGCCGAACAGGGCTGCACGGCCGAACAGGGCTATCTGCACTGCGGCCCCAACGGCGCCGGGCACTTCGTCAAAATGGTGCACAACGGCATCGAGTACGGCATCATGGCCGCCTACGCCGAGGGCCTGAACATCCTGCACCATGCCAACGTCGGCAAGCGGCAAGATGAAATCGACGCCGAAACGACGCCGCTGCGGAATCCGGAATACTATCAATACGACATCAACCTGGCCGACGTGGCCGAGCTTTGGCGCCGCGGCAGCGTGGTCGGCTCGTGGCTCTTGGATCTGACGGCCAGCGCTCTGCTGAAAAGCCCCGACCTGGCCAAGTTCGCCGGTCGCGTGTCCGACTCGGGCGAAGGCCGCTGGACGATCACCGCCGCCATCGACGAAGCCGTGCCGGCGCCGGTGCTGAGCGCGGCCCTCTACGAACGCTTCAGCTCGCGCGGCGAGGCCGAGTTCGCCGGGAAGCTGATGTCGGCGATGCGGTTCGAGTTCGGCGGGCACATCGAGAAAGCGGCAGGGCAGTAACCGTGACGAAAACTGAAAGCGTCGTATTTCTGCTCGACGTCGATAACACGCTGGTGGATAACGATCGGGTCGCGGGCGATCTGAAACGCCACCTGATCGAGGCCTTCGGCCACGAACGGCAAGAGCGCTACTGGGCGATCTTCGAGGAACTGCGCAGAGAACTAGGTTACGCCGACTACCTGGGTGCGTTGCAACGCTACCGGGTCGAAAACCCGCGCGACCCCAACTTGCTGGCCATCTCCTCGTACCTAGTTGACTATCCGTTCGCCAATCGGCTGTTTCCCGGCTCGCTCGATGTCATCGAGCGCCTCAACGAGTGGGGTTCTGCCGTGATTTTGACGGACGGCGACGTGGTATTTCAGCCGCGCAAGGTCGAACGCTCGGGGCTGTACGACGCCGTCGCAGGCCGCGTGCTGATCTACATCCACAAGGAACAAGAACTTAACGACGTCGAAGAGCGCTATCCGGCCGAGCACTACGTGCTGGTCGACGACAAGCTGCGAATTCTGACGGCAATCAAAAAAGTCTGGGGGTCGCGGCTGACGACCGTCTTTCCGCGGCAAGGCCACTACGCCCACGACCCGCAAGCGCTCGCCGACTACCCGCCGGCCGACATCACGATCGAGCGGATCGGCGATCTTTTGGGATACGATCTGCCCGCCCTGTTGAAAGCGGCAGGGTAATGGAACGATTCTGGAAAGGAGATGGGGGGATGAGGAGGAGATGAGGGGATGAAGATTGAATTTTTTACCTGACATGCGCAGTTCGGTGATTTCCGAGGCTCGGTTACGGACCTCGAATTGACTAACTCCTGTCTTTCATCTCCTTATCTCCTCTGCATCCCCCTATCCCCTTTAAAAAAGCCGGACCGACCCCCGGCGATCGCCTTCGCTGAGGAATAAGAACATGACGGAAGCCGTTCTCCCCTTGAGGCAACGACCGGCCTGGAAGGCGCTCGAAGCGCATTACGAGACGCTGCGCGACGTCCATTTACGGACCTTGTTCGCCGACAACCCCGAGCGCGGCCAACGGCTCTCGCTCGAAGCGCTGGGCTTGTACCTCGATTATTCCAAGAACCGCATCGCCGACGAAACGCTCAAGCTGCTCGTTCAGTTGGCCGCAGAGTCGGGCGTGAAAGAGCGGATCGAGGCCATGTTTCGCGGCGAGAAAATCAACTTCACCGAGCATCGCGCCGTGCTGCACGTCGCCTTGCGGGCGCCCAAGGGGGCGTCGATCGTTGTCGACGGCGAGAACGTCGTGCCGCAAGTGCATGCCGTGCTCGACAAGATGAGCCATTTCGCCGAACGCGTTCGTAGCGGCGCCTGGACCGGCTATACGGGCAAGCGCATTCGCAACGTCGTCAATATCGGCATCGGCGGCTCGGACCTGGGACCGGTGATGGCCTGCGAGGCGCTGCGGCACTACAGCGATCGGGGCCTTTCGATGCGGTTCGTCTCCAACGTCGACGGAACCGACTTCGTCGAGGCGACGCACGGACTCGACCCGGCCGAGACGCTATTCATCGTCTCGTCGAAGACCTTCACCACGCTGGAAACGCTGACCAACGCCCATTCGGCGCGAGACTGGTGCCTGGCCGCGCTCAGGGACGAAAAAGCCGTCGCCAAGCATTTCGCGGCCGTATCCACCAACGCCCAGGAGGTGGCCAAGTTCGGCATCGACACGGCCAACATGTTCGAATTCTGGGATTGGGTCGGCGGCCGGTATTCGCTCGATTCGGCGATCGGCTTGTCGCTGATGACGGCGATCGGGCCCGCGTATTTCCGCGAGATGCTGGCCGGCATGCACGCCATGGACGAGCACTTCCGCACGGCGCCGTTTGCGCAGAACCTGCCGGCGCTGTTGGCGTTGATCGGGCTGTGGTACATCGATTTCTTCGGCGCCGAGACGGTCGCCATCCTGCCCTACGACCACTATCTCGGCCGGCTGAGCGCGTACTTGCAGCAGCTCGACATGGAAAGCAATGGCAAGCACGTCGATCTCGACGGCAAGCCCGTCGACTATCAAACCGGGCCGATCGTCTGGGGACAGCCGGGCACCAACGGCCAGCACGCCTACTACCAATTGATCCACCAGGGGACGCGGCTGATTCCCTGCGACTTCATCGGCTTTTGCCAATCGCTCAACCCGCTCGGCCAACACCACGACCTGCTGATGGCCAACGTCTTCGCCCAGACCGAGGCGCTGGCCTTCGGCAAGACGGCCGAAGAAGTGGCCGCCGACGGCGCGGCGCCGCCGCTCGTTCCGCACCGCACCTTCGACGGCAATCGGCCGACCAATACCCTGCTGGCCGATCGGCTGACGCCCGAGATTCTAGGCAAGCTGATCGCACTGTACGAGCACAAGGTGTTCGTGCAGGGCTCGATCTGGCGGATCAACTCGTTCGACCAGTGGGGCGTGGAGTTGGGCAAGGTGCTCGCGCAGCGGATGATTCCCGAGCTGCAAAGCCAGCAAGAACCGGCGTTGGCGCACGACAGTTCGACGAACGCGTTAATTCGGCGTTATCGCGGGCGCAAGGCGGGCGGGTAGGGCGGAGCGCCAGATCACCATCCGCGATTCTGCGACAGCCGAAACGCAGGCATTTAGGGCGCCATGCTTTCACGCTTGCGCAGCAAGGGGGTAAGCATGCGGTCCTCGTGGCGATGCAGCCATGCCTACGCCGACTGGCGCCGGCGAAGGCATGGCGCCCAACGCTAGATTTTGCCTGTCGCGTTGCAGAATAGCGGGCGGCGACTTAGCGCCACGCGCTGATATCCACGCCAGCAATCTCATTACCTTCGCTTTCCCAGCGGCGACGGGAAATAAGGCGCCTGTTCCAACGTCGGCGAAGCGGCCGGCGCTGGAACTGCACGACCGCGACGAATCGAAGGACCGAAGATCAGCCAGGCGGCCATCGCCGCGGCGGCCAAAACGTTCCGCAGCCGCCAAAGCTTTTTGGCGGCCGCCGCGTCGGCTTGCGGGGCGTCGCTGCCCGTCACCAGCCAGATCAAGGCGCCCAGGCTCACGATCACCAGAAAATTCAAACCTGGCGAGATCCGATAGCCGGCCGCCGTCTTGGCAAAGTTTTCCGAGAGCCACGTCGAGAATAACCGGTTGCTTGAAAACACATCAACAATCGTCATCATGCCCGTGACGATACAAAGCAGCGTCGTCAGCCTTCCCACGAACCCATCTCCGCTTCCGCACGAAACCCAAGCTTGAGGGAATTGTTCAGCATGGCTGGCTGAAGTCAAATCCGCCGCCGAGCGAGGTAAACTTTGCGGGCCGCAAGTATTTGCCGGTTTACCTGAAACTCGTACGCGGCGCCACCCGCAGACTCGCGTGGCCGCCTCGGCGCGCGTCAGGGCGTAAGTAGACGTTCGCGCCAAAGCCTGTAGGGCACGTCCTCCGTGGCGTGCCGTGAAGTGCGGGAATCTCGGCGATTCGCGCTTCCCTGAACGCCGCGGAGGGCGTGCCCTACGGAATATCGGCAAACACGGCGGATCTGGCGACCGCCGCACCGAGTGTTATGATTGCTAAGACCGATTGGGCCAGGCCGAATTCGTGCGCCGAGACGCCAGAGACGCGCCGCCCAGGAGGGTCCGCACCGAGGCTTAACGCGATGGCATACCGGTTGAAGATTGACAAATCGTCGAAGGCGGGCGTCCGCAAAATCGTGCATGAGCAGCTCGACGACGCGATTCGCGGGTTGGAGAGCGTCGGCGAGGAGCGGGCGAACCAGGTCCACGACATCCGGGTACGCTTGAAGAAACTTCGGGCGGCGCTGCGGCTGGTGCGCAGCGCCATCGGCGGCCACTACCACGTGGAAAACGTCTGCTTTCGCGACGCGGCCCATCAGCTTTCGCAGCAGCGCGACGTCCAGGCGGCGCAGGAGGTGCTGGCCATGCTGGCCGACCGCGCCCGGCGCGAGGGCGTCGACGCGGCGGCTTTGGAAACGCTCGAGTCGTGCCGCCGGCGATTGGACGAAGAGCAACAGGCGCTGGCCGAGCAGGCGACGAGCGAAACGTGGTTGCGCCTGGCCGGCATGCTGCGCGCTGCGGCCGAGCGCGTCGACGCGTGGACGAACGAAATCCGCGACTTCGAAACGATCGCCGAAGGTTTGGAAAACAGCTATCGCCGCGGCCGGCGGGCGATGCAATGCGCGCTCGAGCGACCGACTCCGGAAACGCTGCACGAGTGGCGCAAGCAGGCGAAATATCATCGCTATCAAGTCAACTTGCTCGAAGAAGCGTGGCCCGAGGCGATGAAAGCCCGGGGCAAATCGCTCAAGCGACTTTCCGATCTGTTGGGCGACGATCACGACCTGGTCGTGCTGCGCGAAAAACTTCAGTCGGTCGCCGCCGAAACCGCCGCCGACGTCGCGCTGGCCGAATGCCTCGAACTGGTCGATCGCCGCCGCGGCGAAATCCTCGACGAATTGAAGCCGCTGGGCCGTTGGCTCTACGCCGAAAAGCCCAAGCAGTTGCGCGGTCGCATCGCCAGCTATTGGCGGATCGCCCGCTCGGAAACGAATCGCGCCCGCAGTCGTGAGCGGTCCGAAGTCCCTTAGAACTGACCGCCGGTCTGAGCCCACGATTCGAACAGGTTCAGATTGTCGTAGACGTAGCCGCCGACGTTGATCGTGCTTCGCATTTGGCGAAATCCGCCGTTGAAGTACGCACCCTGCGGGCGGGTGTAATACGGCCCGCCGCGAGCCCGGCGGCCGACCTGCACCGGAGTCTCCGGCTTGTGGCTGTAATACGACCGCTGAAACATCCACTTTTCGGCCTGGGCCGTTTCCACACAGCACAGACCGAATGCCAACAACGTCGCCGCGAAGATCAAGGGTTTCATACTTTCAGCTTGATTGGCCGCCGGGCGTCTGTCCAGCAAAAACCGCCTCGCTTTTTTCGAGCCGGCAGCGATACGGCTCGGTGGCATTTCAAGCAGCGTTCGGCGCCCAATTGAGAGATCGCCTTGAACCTGCTCCAATACGACGATGTCACTTTTCGAAGCCAGCGAAGCCGCCAACCGACGCCGAGCCGAGCCGCTGGCGGCCAGGATGCGGCCGGCAAAACTCGCGGAATTCGTCGGGCAGCAGCACTTTTTGGGCGAGGGCAAGCTGTTGCGCCGATTGCTCAAGGCCGACCGGCTCGGCTCGGTCATCTTTTACGGCCCGCCGGGCACCGGTAAAACGACCTTGGCCCGGCTGCTGGCCGCCGAGAGCCGCAGCCGTTTCGTACAACTCAACGCGGTCACCAGCGGCGTGAAAGAGCTGCGCGAGGTGTTGGTCGGCGCCCGCGACCGGCTGTCGACAAGCGACCAGAAGACGCTGTTGTTCGTCGACGAGATCCATCGCTTCAACAAGTCGCAGCAAGACGTGCTGCTGCCCGATGTGGAAGAAGGCGTGGTGATTCTGGTCGGCGCCACCACGCAGAACCCGTTCTTCGCCATCAACAGCGCGCTGGTCAGCCGCAGCCGCGTATTTCAGTTTCAGCCGCTCTCGAAGGACGAAATCAAGGCGCTCTTGCAGCGGGCCTTGGCCGATCGCGAGCGAGGCCTGGGCCAGTTCGACGTGCGGATCGACGATGACGCCTTGAAATTTCTGGCCGAGGTCAGCGACGGCGACGCGCGGCGGGCTCTTTCGGCGCTGGAAGTCGGCGTGCTGTCGAGCGACGAGCGGCCGCTGGTCTTGACGCGAGCCTTGGCCGAAGAATCGGTGCAGCGCAAGGCAGTCGAATACGACGCCACCGGCGATTCGCACTACGACTCGGCCAGCGCGCTCATCAAGAGCATTCGCGGCAGCGATCCCGACGCCGCGCTCTACTGGCTGGCCCGGATGCTCGAAGGGGGCGAGGACGTGCGGTTTCTGGCGCGCCGGGTGGTGATCTCGGCCAGTGAAGACATCGGCAACGCCGATCCGCAGGCGCTGCCGCTCGCCGTGGCGGCGATGCAGGCCACGGAGTTCGTCGGGCTGCCCGAATGCCAACTGGCCCTGGCCCAGGCGGTGACCTACCTGGCCTGCGCGCCGAAGTCGAACGCGGCGACGGTCGGCATCGGCGAAGCGCGGCGCGACGTGGCCGAAGGCCGCTTGCTGCCCGTGCCGGTCCACTTGCGCGACGGGCACTACGCCGGCGCCAAGCGGCTGGAGCACGGCGCAGGCTATCAATACTCGCACGACGCCGAAGGCGGAATCGCCGCGCAGGGTTATCTGGGCGTCGAGCGTGAATATTATCGCCCCGTGTCGCGCGGCTTCGAAGCGGAACTGGCCGAACGATTGAAGATCATCCGGGCCAAATTGCGCGAAGGGCGCGGGCCCGCGAAGCCCGGCGAAACGACTTAACCCCCTAGAATATCCATAAGGTTGGCGCCACTGAGGCCGCAATTAAGTGCTCACGCGGAGGCGCGGAGCCGCAGAGAGAGAGCCAAAAAGGTTATTCTCCGCGGCTCCGCGCCTCCGCGTGACGCCTTCACGAAACCACCGGAGAGCCTTCCCAGCAATGCGATTCTTTCTGGCCGGGATCATGCAAGGCTCGCACCTTGCAGCGGCGATCCACAACCAAGATTATCGCCCGCGGCTCAAGGAACTGCTGGCCGAGCACTTTCCGCTGGCGGAGATTTACGATCCTCTGGCGGACCACGCGAACTCGCTCGACTACGACGACGAATTGGGCCGCCGGGTCTTTCTGCACCACAATCGGCTCTGCCGCGAGGTCGATGTGCTCGTGGCCTTCGTTCCCGAGGCCACGATGGGCACGGCGATCGAAATGTGGGAGGCCTACACCGCCGGCCGGGCCGTGGTGACCATCAGCCCGCTCAAGCACAACTGGGCGGTGCGGTTTCTCAGCCACGAACTGTACGCCGACGTCGACGAGTTCGAGTCGGCGATTGTTGATGGTCGCCTAGCCGCAAGGCTAGAAGAAATCCTGGCCGGCCTGCGCCATGCGGGCCGGTCGGACGAATCTACTTGATCGAGCGCACGAAGGCCGGCCGAACGGCCGACATCCGTGATTCGCTTTGGATTGCGCGGGCGTGAACGCAGCCAATCGTGGGTGTCTGCGACTCCATCTCTAGAATAATTTCCAATGAACGCCGAATACTGTTCATGGCCTTATCTCGTTTGCAGGCATCGCTTGCGACGGGCGGCGTCATGGATTCGATGCCAGTCGAGATGCTGACCATGAAAAAGATTCGCCCGAAGAACCGAGTTGTGGCTGGTTCTCCCAATGTGCTTCAACCGGGCCAACTCAGCTTGCGTGTAGCCATTCCAGCGTTTGCGTGTTTTATTGCATTCGCCGCGTGTTCTTTTCTGAATTCGACGTTCTACGTTCGGCTTGCAGGGGCGGTATTCCTGGCGGCTACTTTCGCGATTCTCGATTGGCACATGTGGAAAACCGGAAGCATGAAAACAAACTTTGGCGTAATTATTCGGAGCGAACAGCCCATGAGGTTCTGCGTCAACGCCTTCATTTTCCTGTCGGTCGAGCTTTTTATGCTGATCGGCGCCATCGTTAACGCGTTGCGGGCTGCGAACTGAGCCAACTGGGAAAAGGCAGACGCCCAGATTCTCGCACCGAAGCTACCTGCTTTGGACGACAAACCCAGGCACGCATCAATTCTGCCACGGCAAACCGAGGCGCACGTCGTTCGCATTTCCAACGTGCGAAGTCGCCGAAGCAAATTCGATAACGTCCCCGGAAACGATGGACTCGCGCCGCGGCTATTACGGGTTCCTCTTCTCTGTTTTCGTGGAAAAACGTCACCCTCGGGCGAGCCGTCCGAGAGCCAGCACTCACATGCTCCCAAACGCCGAAAAACTGGAACAGAGAAGAGGAACCCGTAAACACCGAGGAATGACTTCCCGCCTGCTCAACCGGCCCGACCCCGAATAGCCAGGCGATTTGGGGCGCCTTCGGTCGAATTTGGGAGGTTATTTAATCCTGGGCGCTTAAAATCGGGGCGTCCGGGTTCGCTCGGGTCGCGCGGATGAGCCTACTTGATCGAGCGCACGAAGGCTTCGGTCTGTTCTTCGTCGATCTGCTCGGCCGGGAATTGAGCCGTGATCGATGCAAGCCCGTTTTTACCTTCGAACTCGCCTTGAACCTGATAGAATGTTTCGCCGCTCCCCGACTTGGCTTCTTGAACCGTGAAAACGGCGGGCTTTCCACGCACTTCCGTCTTGATCTCTCGTCGGTCACCGCTTAACGCAAGTTGCTGTACGCCGCGCCCTTGTTGACGCAACGTTTGTTCGATTTGCACCCGGATGGCCTGCTGCTCTTCCGCCGGAATATCCGCGGGTACTTGCGTCAATTGAATCAAGCCTTCGTGCGCCGCGTGTTCATACATGACCGTCGTGCCGCCCTTGTTAATGATCGGCACGGTGATCTTCATCGAGACCGCCGGCTCAAACCCCGACGGCGGCGTCAACTCGGTAATTTCCTGGCCGACTGCTGCGACGGCGGCAGGTGTGTCTTCGACTTTAATCATGTCTTTAGCCAGGAAAAAAAACGCTCCTACCCCGCCGCAGCACAACAAGAGCATGATGCCGCAGCCAATGCCCAAACCGAGCAGCACTTTCGAGCCGCCGCTTTTTTGCGGGGCCGCGCCTGGCATGCCGGGAGACTGAAACGGGGCGTTCGGGTCCATAGACATGATGAGCAGCTCCTGGTTTTGCGAGGGAAGAACGCCGCGCCGGTCCATCGCCTTTCGGCAACGACCTGCGGTATTGTCGGCGGGCTACGGGCGACTGTCAATCTGGGTCCTTCAAGCTCCGCACGCCTTTGCCGCTCAGGTTCGAACGGCCGCTAAGCCGTTGGCGAAGAGGGTCGCAGCACAAGCCTGGTCACCTCGGGTTTGCAGCGCCAGCGGAGCGGATGCCGGCCGGAAACGCCGCGCGAGACGTGCAACAACGTCGGCGCTTGCCAGAATAAACCCGAGGCGTAACGGCAGCCATACACGCTGGGCGAATAGACCGGCCCGACGAGCGGCAGCACGACTTGCCCGCCGTGATTGTGTCCGGAAAGCATCAGGTCGACGCCTTCGCCGACGGCCCAGGACAAGTTGTCGGGCGTGTGGCTCAACAGCAGTCGGAAGGCGTCGGGCGGAGCGAGCGAAAACTCTGGATGCCGACCCATCCACGGTAGTTCGCTGCCGCCGATTGCCAACGCACGGCCGCAATGCGTCAGGACTTTCGTTGCGTCGGTCGCATCGTGCCAGCCGAGTTCGACGAGCGCTTGGCGGATCGGCTCGGGTTCCAAGTACCAGTCGTGATTGCCCAGGATGAAATGACAGCCCAGCGGCGCCGAAAGCTGGCCCAGCGTCGCGGGCAGCCATTCCACCAACTGCTGATTATCGAGCAGGTCGCCGGTGAACACGACCAGGTCGGCGCTTTGCTCGGCCGAAATCCGCGTGATTTCCTCGAAGAACGGCAAATCCAACGTGCCGATGTAGTGCAGATCGCTCAGGTGCAGGATGCTCAGGCCTTCCCACTCGGCGGGCAAACGCGGCAGCCGCAGCGTTTTCTCCGAGAACTCGACGCAAAACAGTTCGTTGCCCGGCAGCCGCGCCAGGGCCTGATAAGGTCCTCGACCGAACGGCCGATAGCCGAGCCGTTCGGCGACGTCGATTTCGCGGCTGTGGTTTGATTCGAGGGCCTCGGGCACGCGCCGCAAGGCGTGTTGAACGCCAGCGACCGCCAGCCCGACCGCGCCGGCCGCACACAAGCTGAAATAGACCATCCAAGGAAAAGAGACTTCGTGCCACGAGCCTCCGAGCAGCAGCTTCGGGCCCGTCAGCCCCACGTACCACACGACCAGCGGCGGAACGCCGACCATCAGCAGATCGTGAACGTGGCGCACGGTTTTCAGCAAGGGGCCGGGCCATCGCAAGGCGTGCAATCGATTGACCGTCGTGACCAACAGTTCGCAGTGGCCGGCAATCAGCACGCAGAATGCTAGCAAGTTGAGCCAAGACATAGGGGATAGATTAGCCTTTGGTCGCCAAACCGCCTAGGCCGCAAAACGCCCCGTTAAAACCGGCAAAATCGCGCCCTTGCGCAGCGTCCGGAAACGCTATACTGGAGAGAAAGAATAGGTTGCAGATTCCTGGGAGGTATTCGAGCATGGCCACGGCCGAACGAGCAGCCCCCGAGCAACGAATCGTGATGCACGACGTGAGTTGGGAGACGTATCAAAGCCTGCTGGCCGATCGCGGCGAGCGGCCGGTTCCGCGGATGTCTTACGACCAGGGGAGCTTGGAACTGATGTCGCCTTCCGATGAACACAAGAACAATAAGAAGTTGATCGGTTACTTGATTTTCACTTGGGCGGTGCAACAAGGAATACCATTTCGCAGCTTCGGTTCGACGACCTTCATCCGCGAGGAGCAACAGCGCGGCTTCGAACCTGATGAATGTTACTATATCGAGCGCGAACCGCTGATGCGGGGCAAACCGGGGATCGATCTCGACGTCGATCCGCCGCCCGATCTGATGGTGGAAGTGGATGTTTCCAGAACGTCGCTGAAAAAGCTTGCCCTCTGCGCCGGTCTGGCTATACCCGAAGTCTGGCGATTTGACGGAAAGGCTTTGATCGTCTACGAACTGGGCGCGGATGGCCAGTATTCGATTCGAGCCGACAGCTTACAGTTGCCCGGCTTCCCGACTGCGGAGGTGGCTGAGTGGATCGAACGCGCCAAGGCGACGGATGAGACAAGTTGGGCTCAGTCGTTTCTTGCCTGGATTCGCCAGCGCGGCACGCGGAAGAACGGCTGACGCGAAGGGTTGGGGCTGGGAACTTGTGAGTTTTAGGAGTCGCGAACATGGCCACGGCCGAACGGGCAGCCCCCGAGCAGCGGATCGTGATGCACGGCATTAGTTGGCAGACATATCAGAATTTGCTGGACGAGCGGGGAGACCGAAAGGTTCCTCAGATGTGCTACAACCAAGGGAGCTTGGAACTGATGTCGCCGTCCGAAGACCACGAAGTCTATCGGCGCCTGCTCGGCCGGATGATCGACGACTGGACGGTCGAGAACGACATCCCAATCCGTAGTATGGGCGCCACGACGTTGAAACGCGAAACCGAGCAACACGGCGCAGAGGCCGATGAATGCTTCTACGTTAAAAACGAGCGCCTCGTGAGAGGGCGGCGGATCGACCTTAACGTCGATCCGCCGCCCGATTTGGCGATTGAAATCGACATCTCGTCGAGTTCGATCGCCAAGCTGGATGTGTACGCAGGGCTAGGCGTGCGCGAAATCTGGCTCTTCAACGGCGAAGCCTTGACGGTCTACGAACTGCGATCCGACGGCCGCTATCAAATCATCGGGGAAAGCGTCAACCTGCCCGGCTTTCCGATCAAAGACGTCGCCGATTGGATCGCCCGCGCCCAAACGACCGACGAGACGAGCTGGGCTCGGTCGTTCTTAGCCTGGATCCGCCAGCGCGACGCGTCGAAGGATGGCTGACGCGGACGCGTGGATTTCAAACTGGGAACCTGCGAGTTTAAGGAGTCACGAACATGGCCACGGCCGAACGACCAGCCCCCGAACAGCGGATCGTGATGCACGGCATTAGTTGGCGGACGTATGAAAAGCTGCTGGAAGAGCGAGGGGAACGAACGGTTCCGCGGATGTGCTACAACCAAGGAAGCCTGGAAATGATGTCGCCTTCGAAGGAGCACGAAAAATATCGGCGGCTGATCGGCCGGCTGATCGATGAGTGGACGGTCGCGAACGGGATTGAAATCGCCAGCGCGGGCGCCACGACCTTGAAGCGCGAAGTCAGCCAAAGGGGCGCCGAGGCCGACGAATGCTTCTACATCCGAGACGAGCGTCTGATGCGCGGGCGCCGAAAGATCGACTTGAACGTCGATCCTCCGCCCGATTTGGCTTTCGAGATCGATATCTCCTCGAGTTCTATAGACAAGCTTGTCGTGTACGCCGCGCTAGGCGTGCGAGAGGTTTGGCTTTTCAACGGCGAAACCTTGACGATTTACGAACTTCAATCCGACGGCCGCTATCACGCCATCGAGAAGAGCGTGCTCCTGCCGGGCTTTCCGGTCAAGGACGTGCCTGAGTGGATTTCTCGCGCCTCAACGACGGGCGAGACGAAGTGGACCGGCGCCTTTCGCGATTGGGTCCGCACACGGAGCGAGCCGGGCGGCGATTGAACGGCGCGAGCGTTGCATCCTGGCGCTGGGAACATTGATGCGGCGGAGCCTTCCATGAAAGCTATTTCGACCTTTGCCCTTTGCCTGGCCCTGCTCGCCGCGCCCTGCGCCGCCCGTGCTTGGGCCGACATCTCCGCCGAAGAAGTGCGCGACTCGATCGATCGGGGCGTCTCCTATCTTAAAAACGAACAGCGCAACGACGGCTCGTGGCCCGATCCGGTCGGGTATCCGGGCGGCATCACGGCGCTGTGTACCTTGGCGCTGCTGAATTGCGGCGTGCCGCCGAACGATCCGCAGGTGCAGTCGGCGCTCAACTACCTGCGCAAGCTGCCCCCGTCGATGACGTATTCGACGGCGCTGCAAACGATGGTGCTCTGCGCGGCCGAACCGAAAACCAATCTGCAACTGGTGCGCCGCAACGCGCTCTGGTTCCAGGCGCAGCAAAAGCGCGACGGGCCGAGAAAAGGCGCCTGGGGCTACCCGCAGGCCGAAGGCGACAACTCGAACACGCAATTCGCCCTGCTGGCGCTGCACGAAGCCGAGCGGATCGGCGTGAGCGTCTCCGACCAGACCTGGCGGTTGGCGCTCGATTACTGGTCGCGCACGCAAAACCCCAACGGCTCGTGGGGCTATCATCCCGGCCAGCCCGGCACCGGCAGCATGACCTGCGCCGGCATTGCGGCGATGGTCATCACCGCCGATCGGCTGAACCGCGGCGACGCCGAGATCGACGGCCACCGCATTCGCTGTTGCGGCGAGCAGGAAAGCAACGAGCCGGTCGAACGGGCTTTGGCCTGGTTCGGCCGCAATTTTTCCAGCGACATCAACCCTGGCACGCACGGCGCCCAGGGTTGGCTGCTCTATTATCTGTACGGCATCGAGCGCGTCGGCCGGCTCACCAACCGGCGGCTGATCGGCCAGCACGATTGGTATCGCGAGGGCGCCACGAAGCTGGTCCGCATCCAAGAACCGCTCTCGGGCTATTGGAAAGGGGTCGGGCACGCCGAGGACAACCCTCACGTCGCCACCAGCCTGGCGCTGTTGTTCCTATCCAAGGGCCGGCGGCCGGTGCTCGCCGCGAAGGTAAAGCACGGTCCGATGGACGACTGGAACCACCACCGCAGCGACCTGGGCAACCTGACGAGCTATCTCGAAACGCGCTGGCAGCGCGACCTGACCTGGCAAGTCATCGACTCGGCGGCGGCCAGCGTCGGCGACTTGCAAGAGGCGCCCGTGCTGTACATCAGCGGGCAACTGCACCCCGAGTTCACCGATGAAGAAGTCGAGCGGTTGCGGCAGTACGTCAATCAAGGGGGTTTCATCTTGGCCGAGGCGTGCTGCGACGGCGACGATTTCGACGCCGGCTTCCGCGCCTTGACGAAACGCATGTTCCCCGAGCCGGAATACGCGCTGCACCTGCTGCCCAAAGAACACCCGGCCTACAGCGCCGAAGAGCGCGTCGACTTCCGCTACATCGATCCCGAACTGTACGGCATCGACGTCGGCTGCCGCACCAGCGTGATCTACGCGCCCAAGAACCTGCGATTGTCGTGCCTCTGGGAATTGGCGCGGCCGGGCCGCGAGCAGAAGATCGCCGACGAAGTGCAAGGGCGGATCGACGCCGCCCGGGCGCTCGGCGCCAACATTTTGGCTTACGCCACCAATCGCGAAGTGAAGTACAAGCTCGACATCAAACCCAACGCCGACGAGGAAGAGGCCCAAGACGTGTTCGAGCGGGCCAAGATTTACATCGCCAAGGTCCAACACGGCGGCGGCTGGAACGCAGCGCCGGGCGCCCTGTCGAACCTGCTGCGCGTGGTCTCGCACGAGACCGGATTGCGCGTCAGCACCGATCAGCGCGAACTGGCGCTCACCGATCGGCGGTTGTTCGGCTATCAAATCCTGTTTCTGCACGGGCGTCAGGCATTCAGCCTCAGCGACGCCGAGCGCAAGCAGTTGAAAACCTACGTCGAACGGGGCGGCGTGGTGATCGGCGACGCGATCTGCGGCAGCGAAGAATTCGCCAAATCGTTCCGCGCCGAGATGGCCGCCGCCTTTCCGGGCCATCCGCTGGAGCCGATCCCGGCGAACCATCGGATGTTCACCACGGCCCTGGGCGGCTTCGACTTGAAAAAAGTCGAACGCCGCGAACCGCAGCGTGCAGAAGGCGGGCCGCTCAAGACGGTCGTGCGGCAAGTCGCGCCCGAGCTCGACGGCGTGAAGCTCGACGATCGCTACGGCGTGATTTTCTCGCGTTACGATCTGAGTTGCGCGCTGGAAAAGCACGATTCGCTCGAATGTCCGGGCTACGGCCGCGAAGACGCCGCGAAGATCGGCTTGAACGTGGTGTTGTACGCGCTCGAGCAGTAGCGATTGGATCGACCGAAACCCAAGCACCGAGGAGCCGCTGCCATGCCGTCCCGTTCGCAATCCTTCCGCTCGGCCGCCTGGCTGTGTTTCCTGCTCTTCGGCGCCCAGCCCATGACCTACGCCCAAAACGCCGACGATGCCGCCCGCAAAGTGGTCGAAGATCACGAAACGCGGATTCGCCCGCTGGAGATCGCCGTCGGCCGGGCCTGGTGGGACGCCAACGTGACGGGCGCCGACCTCGCGTTCAAGCTCAAGGAGGAAACCGAAAACCAGCTCGACGCCGCGCTGGCCGATCGCGAGCGGTTCGCGAAGCTCAAAAGTCTCGACGGCAAGGTGAAAGACCCGCAGTTGGCCCGGCAGATTCACGTGCTCTATTTGCAGGCCCTGCCCAAGCAGGTCGAAGCCGATCTGCTCAAGCAGATGGTCGCCCGCGGCAACGCCATCGAAAAGCGGTTCGGCGTGTTCCGGGCCAAGGTCGAAGGCAAAGAGCTGACCGACAGCGAAGTGCGGAAGATCCTCAAGCAATCGCGCGACGTGAACCAGCGCCGCGCCGTGTGGGAGGCCAGCAAACAGGTCGGCCGCGAGGTCGAGCAAGAGCTGCTCGCGCTGGTCGAGCTGCGCAACAAGGCGGCCCGCGAACTGGGCTTTGCCGACTATCACGCCATGCAGCTTGAAATCAACGAGCAGAGCCAGGCCGAGGTCATCAAGCTGTTCGACGAGCTCGATGAGTTGACGCGCAAGCCGTTTGCGGCGGCAAAGCGGCGAATCGACGCCAAGTTGGCGGAAATCTATGGCGTCGGCGTCGACGAATTGCAACCTTGGCACTATCAGGATCCGTATTTCCAGGAAGCCCCGGCGATCTACAAGACGAATCTCGACGCCGCCTACGCCCAGGCCGACATTCCCGGTCTGTGCCGCAAGTTTTACGCCGGCATCGGGCTGCCGATCGACGACGTGCTCCAGCGCAGCGACCTGTACGAAAAGCCCGGCAAGAACCCGCACGCCTTCTGCACCGACATCGACCGCCAGGGAGACGTCCGCGTGCTGGCCAACATCGTGCCCAACGAATACTGGATGGGCACCATGCTGCACGAGCTAGGGCACTCGGTCTACAGCAGCAAAAACATTCCGGCCAGCCTGCCGTACGTATTGCGGACCGACGCCCACATTCTCGCGACGGAAGGCGTGGCGATGATGTTCGAGCGGTTTTCCAAAAGCGCCGACTGGCTGAAGGAGATGGGCGTTCGCGTGGCGGATCCTGCGGCGTTCAACGCGGCCGGCGAGCAGATGCGTCGCGACAAGCTCTTGATTTTCTCGCGCTGGTGCCAGGTGATGCTGCGGTTCGAGAAAGGCTTGTACGACGATCCGCGGCAGGATCTGAACTCGCTGTGGTGGCAGCTCGTCGAGAAGTATCAGCTCATCCAGCGTCCCGAGGGCCGCGACGCGCCCGACTACGCCAGCAAAATTCACGTCGTCGTCGCCCCGGCCTATTACCACAACTACATGATGGGCGAGTTGTTCGCCTGCCAGGTGAACCACGCCATCGCCCGCGACGTGCTGAAGACAACCGACGCCAAGAACGCCTCGTACGTCGGCCGCAAGGACGTCGGGCAATACATGAAAGACCGCGTCTTTGCACCCGGCCGCACGCTGACTTGGAACGAGTTGACCAAGTTCGCCACCGGCGAGCATTTGAACCCGCAGGCGTTTGCGGCGGATTTTGCGGAGAAGTAACGTCCGGGTCGAGGAGCTTCTTGCGCCGCAGTACGCCGCGCAAGAAACACATGGTCGGTTCGGGCAGCCGAGTTTTTCCCAACCGGTCGAAAGGTCCGCGGTTGCGTCGATTGACGAGCCGACTTGAGCCTCTTATTATCAACGCGTTCTTGCTACAGATTCAGAAGTTATCCGGCAATGGCGAATCGAGACATCATTGCCCGCATGCACCGTTTGCTTGACGCATACGAAGCGTCAGAAGTTGGACCGGAGCAACTGGAGAAGTCCGTCCAGTTTCACATGGAGGCGCTCGAAGCTCTGCCGTACCAGAGGATCAAGGAAGCGGGCTCCTTGTGCCACCGGCTCGTAACCGCTCACATGTTTATGGGCGAGGAAGTGTTCATCGACCATGAGGACGTTTCCGAAGTGCTGCGAGACTTCCGGGTGTCCTTTGATAGCCTCCCCGGCGGTCCTGCCGGATAATCAGCGGCTGCAGTTGACCGGCGACGCCCGCGATCGTGGTACAATCCCGGCTCAGCGTCGTCCTCTGCGGGCGGCAGGCAACTAAGCCTGATACGTTAGGCGGCAAAACGCCGCAGCCAACAGCCGCTGTGCTGGCAGCTATGCGAACATTACCACTCACTCAGAACCGAATGCGCGAAGTCATTCCATTCTCGGCGTTTACGGGTTCCTCTTCTCTGTTCCGGTTTTTCGGCGTTCGGGAGAATCCGCGGGAAATTCACCGCCGCCGAGAGGATGGATGCGTGCGTTTTTCAAGGCATTTCCAGGCAATGAATACGGTTCTGATTCGCGGGCATGGTCGGCGTGCTCGTAACGCACATTCATTGCCCGGCTATTCCTCGAAAAACGCACGGCGCCGATGCCGGGCGAGGAAAACCTATCCACAGATTCCCCCGAGGAAGCCGGTTCTTCGGCGTTCGGGAGTACGTGATGGCGTGCGCTCGACCAACTCGCCCGGCGGCGACATTTTTTCCACGAGAACAGAGAAACAGAGAAGAGGAACCCGTAATTGCCGCGCAGCGAGTCGCGTTGCGTGCGCATTCAAACAGCCGCCTGTGCTTCAACCAATCGCCTCGCGCACGAAAAACCCCCGGGCGGCCGAAACCGCCCAGGGGCTAAACAGACAACAGACAGGATCACGAGACCGAGGCTCGATCAGCCCTTGTCTTGGCAGCAAGCGGCCTTTTTGCCGCTGGCTGTGGTCTCCTGGGCTGCCTTCTTTTCGGCGCCGCAGCACGACTTCCCCTTCGTCGCAGCACGCGGCGCCTTCTTGACAGCAAGTCTGGACCGCCGCACAGCAGCCTTGCAGCTTGTCGCAACACTTGCGGCCCTGCTGACAGCAGCCAAGCTTCTTGGCCGCCGTGCAGCAGGCGCTGCCCTGCGAGCCGCAGGCCTGTTTCGACTTGCAACAATCGGCCTTGGCGGCGGCAGCGTCCTTGGCGGCCGTGGCTTCGCTCGAAGCGGTGGCTGCCAATCCGAAGGCCAAAACCCATGAGCAGCACCGAGTCGTTGCGGCGCAAGGGGGACAGCCGATTTACCACGCCTCTTCGAAGATGCCCAACACCTCTTCCTCCGTCACCGTCCGCGGGTTGACGCGCAGAATCCGCTTGATGCCGAGCGTCTTTTCAGCGAACAGCGGCAACTGTTCGCGCTTCGCGCCGAGATCGCGCAGCCGGGCCGGAATGCCGATCGCCGCTTTAAGACGTTCGACGGCGGCCACGGCCCGCTCGGCGGCGGCGGTTTCGCTCAGACCCGAAACGTCTTCGCCCAACAGGCGCGCGATGCGGGCGAACTGCGGAATCCGGGCCGGCAGATTGAACCGCATCACGAACGGCAAGAGCAAGCCGTTGCCGGCGCCGTGCGAGCAATGCGTGGCGCCGCCGACCGGGTACTCCATGGCGTGGACCAACGCCACGCCGACGTTCGAAAACGCCAGCCCGGCCAGCGTCGCCCCCAAAGCCATGTTTTCGCGGGCGGCCAGGTCGCCGGGCGTCTCGACGGCCTGCGGCAGATAGCGGCCGATCAATTCAATCGTCTTTTCGGCCAGGCAATCGGCCAACGGATGCCGGCCTTGATACACAGAGCGCTCGCCAGGCGGCAAAGGGAAATGCTCGTTGTCGATCGCCGTGTAGGCTTCGATGGCGTGCGTCAAGGCGTCGATGCCGCTGTCGGCCGTCACTTTTCGCGGACAGCTCACGGTCAACAGCGGATCGACCAGCGCTAGCCGCGGCCGCAGATAGTTGCTCAACACGCCGACTTTGATCTGGTTGGCTGTATCGGTCAGCACCGACGCCGCCGTCACTTCGCTGCCGGTGCCCGCAGTCGTCGGCACGCAGATCAAGGGCGCCACCGGCCCCGGTACGCGATCTTCGCCGACATAATCGCCGATCGCGCCGCCATGCGCGAGCACCACGGCCGCCGCCTTGGCCAGGTCCATGTTGCTGCCTCCGCCCAGGCCCAGCAGGCCGTCGGGTTCGAACGCGCGAGCTTGCGCCAGGCAGCGATCGACGACTTCCAGCGAAGGCTCGGGCACGCCGCCGTCGAAGACTTCCAGCGAGACGCTCGCGGCGGCCAACGGCTCTTCGACGGCTTTCAATAAGCCCGCGTTAATCAGCGAACGATCGGTGACGATCAACAGCCGCTCGAGCTTCAAGCGCGCCGCCTCGGCGCCGAGCTGCGCCGCGGCGCCGGGACCGAACAGAAGTTCGCCGGCGGAATGGAAAGTCCAGGTTTGTCGCATAGCGTGGCGTTGGTTGAGGGTTCCAATGCGGCGGATTCGTTGGCGCTTCAAACTAACCGGACACGTCAGGGAGGTAAAGCGACGGCGCTCGAATCGACGACGTAGACAGTGAAGTCGTCGTCGCGTTTGCTTCGGTCGCGTAGTTTCGCGGCGTCGGCGGCCCCATCGCGCAGCCGCGCCGATACTCACTTCGATAAACTAAAGTCGAATACGTTCTTCCCGGCTGTGACCGTCACGGTGAGGCCTGAAGCGTCCTCCAGACCGTACTTGGCAGGAACCTCTTTCCCCTCCAGCGTGACCGTGAACACGCCGGCTGGGACGAAATCAATGGCGAATTTGCCGTCCTTGATCTTGGCGCCGACGAACTGGCCGTTATCACGGTACAGGGTGATCTTTCCGTCCGCGAGCGGTTTGCCGTCGAGCGTGACGCCGCCCGTAGCTTCGCCAAGCTCTGTCCCCGCTGCCGGCGAGGCGGCAAAGCTCGAGCCGAAAATCGCAAATACGCCGATGAACAAGATACGCTGCATTGGATTGACTCCTTGATTTGTGATTTCCCGGCTCGCGCCGGCAAATCTCTCGTGTTCTAAGTCGCGCGCAGCTGTGCGGCTTTGCCGCGCGTAAGGTTAGGGTTGCACGGCCGAAATCTCCAACACCACAGTCTCGTCGACTTCCGCCGACGCCGCAAGCTTGATATCGAAACGCGCGCCGAAAGCCAGCAGTTGGGCCAGCTTGATGCGGGCTGCCGGGCCGCTCGTCTGCCGGAATTCGAGCCGCGGCCGCTCGACAAACGCCGGGCAAAAGGCGACGTGGACGTTCAGCGTGCGCAAGCCCGGCGGAAACGTCGCGTAGAGCGAACCCCGCAACACGTCGACGCCCTCGCGCGTCGTCGAGCGCGTCAGTTGTTGCACCACGCGCTCGCCGGCCGGCGTTGAAGGGTCTCCCGCCTTGTGCGTCAGCCCGAAGTGCGGCGCCGCAGGCTCCGGGTGCGGCGGATCGCAAAGACCGCTCGCCGGCGCCGGCCGGGGAGGTTCGTAATGCGGACCGGCCAGTTTGACATGCCCCGAGGGCGGCGCTTCCGGCTCGTCCGCGGCGTCTTCTGCCGCCTCGAGTTCTTCATGATCGACCGCTTCGTCTGCTGCGAGATCGACTTCTTCAGCAGCGGCCGAAAACTCCAACGGCGCGGCCGGCTGGATCTGCAATTCGATCGGCGCGGCGGGTCGCGAACCGGCGGCCAAAGCTTCGTCAGACCGATGACGGGCACGGGCGAAGCGTCGCTCCGACAACGCCCCCCAGGCTTCTTCGGCGATCGCGATGCCCCAAAAGCCGGCTACCGCAGCGAGACTTGCGCCCGGCAGCCAGAGACTCGCGCCGAGCACCGCCAGCGCCGCCGCCGGCAGCCAGCGTACGAAGCGAAGCTGCTCGTCGGCGCCGTGGCGCCAGGCGATGCGAAAGCCTGCGGCAAGGAGAGCGGCGACGGCCGCGGTGACCAGCATTGCGGCCGGTCCAAGCGGCTCGGCCAATGCTCCGGCAACGCGGCGTTCGGCAACCACCAGCGCCGCCAGCCCCAGCGACGCGCCCAGAATCAACGCCCCGCCGCGCGCCGCAGCCGGCCCTCTCAGCGCTGGCCAGAAGCGATCGAGCGATGTTTCGGCAGGAGCAAAGGCGGGCACGATCGCGGCTCCCCTACGGCGCTAGCCCGGATTATTCATCAGCCCACACCAACCCGAAGCGCAAGCGAGGCGGAGCAACGCACTTACCTCGCTGGCGCTTCGGGTTTGCATGGAGCGATTTGTCAAGTAATAGCTGGGCTGATGAATAATCCGGGCTAGTGCTTTGTCACAACTAAGAATTAGGGTCGGCGCTTGCGTGCAGATCAGCAACGCCCGACGGACTTTAGCCACGGATGAAACCCAGCGCGGCCTTCGGCCGCAACCCATTGAGCCACGGATGAAACACGGATGAAACACGGATAAAACACGGATAAAATGCAGAATGAGGCTCTTCCGCAGAATCTACGAGTGGTTTTATCGCTGGTTAGCAGCGTTGGGGTTGCGTTTTCCAAGGCATTGCCGGGCAAATAAACGTGGCGTTGGTAAGTGAGACGCCGGTGAGGAGCCGAATTGGAAAACACCATGTCCGATCCGTGTTTCATCCGTGGCTCGCCCCCTGCCAACTCGCCCGATAAATCTTCGCGAGACGCGGAGAAATAGAACGTTTGTAGTACGGATAAGAATAAGAAATAGAGAACCGTGCGTTCGAACTCCACTTTCGTCGGGCCGAAGTTGAAATCCCGCGTGGTTTCATCCGTGTTCGATCCGTGTTTCATCCGTGGCTCGCTCCGCCGGCTTGTGTGCAGCGTTCGCACCGGGGGGCTGACGCCCCCCGCTCGCCAGCCCCGCCTACCTGCTCGCCAGCCCCGCCTACCTGCTCGCCACGCCGGCGCCGACGGCCTCGGCCAACTCCGCGGCGCGGTGCGTACTCTCCCAGGTGAACTCGGGCTCGCTGCGGCCGAAATGCCCGCCGGCGGCGGTCAGGCGATAGATCGGGCGGCGCAGGTCGAGATACTTGATGATGCCGCTGGGCGTGAGCGGGAAGAACTCTCGCACCACTTCGCAAATCTTGGCGTCGTCGACTTTGCCCGTGCCGTCGGTGTCGACGTGAACGCTGACCGGCTCCGAAACGCCGATGGCGTAGGCCAACTGCACTTCGCAGCGATCGGCCAGTTCGGCGGCCACGATGTTCTTGGCCACGTGCCGGGCCATGTAGGCCGCGCTGCGGTCGACCTTGGTCGGGTCCTTGCCGCTGAAGGCGCCGCCGCCGTGCCGGCCCCAGCCGCCGTAGGTATCGACGATGATCTTGCGGCCCGTCAAACCGCAATCGCCCTGCGGCCCGCCGACGACGAAGCGGCCCGTCGGGTTGATGTGGTAGGTGATGTCGCTGGAGACCAAGCCCGCCGGCAACAGCGGCTTGATGACCTGGTTGATGACCGTGCGGCGAATTTCCTCGTGGCTGACCTCGGGCGAGTGCTGCGTCGAGACGACCACGGTGTCGATCCGCACCGGCTTCGAGCCGTCGTATTCGACCGTCACCTGGCTCTTGCTGTCGGGCCGCAGCCATTTGATCTGGCCTTGCCGCCGCGCGGCGGTCAGGCCGTTGGTAATGCGGTGGGCCAACGCGATCGGCAGCGGCATCAACTCGGGCGTGTCGTTGCAGGCATAGCCGAACATCAGCCCCTGGTCGCCGGCGCCGATATCCTTGCCCGCCGCCGAATTCTCGTTCACCCCTTGGGCGATATCGGGGCTTTGCTTGCCGATCATCACCATCACGGCGCAGGTATCGGCGCAAATGCCCATCTGGTCATCGGTGTAGCCCACCTCGCGAATCACCTTGCGGACGACGTCGGGGAAGTCGATCGTGGCCTTGGTCGTGATCTCGCCGGCGACGACGGCAACTCCGGTGGTGACCATCGTTTCGCACGCCACCCGGCTGAACGGATCCTGGGCGAGCAAGGCATCCAGCACGCCGTCGGAGATTTGGTCCGACAGCTTATCGGGATGGCCCATGCTGACCGATTCGCTGGTAAACAGATACTTACCGGATGCCACGTTCGATACCCTCCCGACGAAAGTTCCAAAACCCAAAGAGATTGCGCCCAGGTCGAGCCCAAGTGGGCGATTATAAGGCCGCCGGGCCGGCGGGGGCAACCCATTTCGCGGCACACGGCAGGTCGGACATTCCAGTCCGTACCGAGGCCATCTCGCTGATTCAAAAACAAAAAGGGCCCGATTGGCCTTGCGGGAGGTGACCAATCGGGCCCTTTAACCGTGAAAAGGTGGCTTCGCCCGTGGCGGGCATACATCGCTTCTGGCAGCGACAGAGTCGTCTAAGATTCACGGTGCGTCATGGACGCTTCAGGAGACGTTTTGGCCCTGGGGTTTTGCGGGAACCCAGGGCCAACTGGGTCGAACAGGAACGGTGGTCTCTAAAGCAAGGTGCGTGCCAAGACCTCGTGAAAAACTTTCGGCCGGCGCCGCTAGCGGCCACAAATGGTTTCCGAGTAACGACTTATCGCTTGGCGGCCGTCGAATCGGCGCCCGCGCGGCATCTCGGTCGGTTTGTAAGAGTTACAAACTCGCCGAAAGCAGACTGCGGGTGATCGCCGCAAAGACTTGTTCAACCTCGTCGAACTCACGGTCGTCGGCCTGGCAGAGCAGCAGGTAGGTCGCCTCGTCGGCGCTGAAGCCGCGGACCAACGCGGTGTTCGTCAGATCGAGGCAATAGAAGTTCATGTCCCAGCCCGTCAGGTCTTGGCCGGCGATGGTCTCCGCAACCGCTTCGGCGTCGAGTTCGTCGTACTCCTGGCGCATGGCCGCCAACGCCGCGTCGGCCAACTCTTGCGGCGACTGGCCGGGTGGGTGGATCGTGATCGACCAGAAGGCCCCGCCCGGGCTGTAGACCGTCACCGAGTTGCCGCTATCGCGGGCCTCGATCTCGTCCAAGGTCCAATTGTCGGGGTATTGAAAGCAAATCCCCAGTTTATCGTAGTGCAAAGGCATGCCGTGCAAGTTCCTGAGAAGCGCGAAGCGATTTCTGCTTTTCGCGGCACGCCACAGAGGGCATGCCCTACAGTTTGCGGCGTGCCACAGAGGGCATGCCCTACAGTTCGCGGCACGCCACAGAGGGCGTGCCCTACAGTTCGCGGCGTGCCACAGAGGGCATGCCCTACAGTTCGCGGCACGCCACAGAGGGCATGCCCTACAGGCTTTTGCCGCGAACGTCTACTTACGCCCCATCATATAACAAACGCGTCGGCTGATCTTGATCCATTTTCCTGCGTTCGCTAGGTTCACGCATCCAAAGGGCGACTTTTTACCCCTTGGGCGGCTCGCAGGGACGCATTCCGAGTCGCGCCTCATCGCCCGCCGAGCGAAGAGTCTCTCGCGCGCTGAGATGGATCTCTACGAGAGCACCAATGATTCCGATCACAAAACCCGTCGTCGGTCAGGCCGAGCTAGCAGCTCTGGCCGAGGTGTTGGAAAGCGGCTGGCTCACGCAAGGGCCGAAAGTCGAGGCCTTCGAACGGGCGGTGGCCGACTACTGCGGCGCGCGGCACGCGGTGGCCGCCAGCAGTTGCACGTCGGCCTTGCACCTGGCGCTGTTGGCCTGTGAAATCGGCCCTGGCGACGAGGTGATTCTGCCCTCGATGACCTTTATCGCCACGGCTAACGCCGTGCGATATTGCGGCGCCACGCCGGTCTTCGCCGAGATCGACCCGGCCACCTACAACCTCGATCCGGCGGCGGCCGCCGACGCCGTCACGCCCCGGACCAAGGCCATTCTGATCGCTCATCAATTGGGCCTGCCCGCCGAATTGGACGAATTCGAGCGCATCGCCCAGCGGCATCGGTTGCGGCTGATCGAAGACGCGGCTTGCGCCCTGGGCTCGCGCTATCGCGGCCAGCCGATCGGCGCCCGCGGCCATCTGGCCTGCTTTTCGTTCCACCCGCGCAAGGTGATCTGCACCGGCGAAGGGGGCATGGTGCTGTGCAACGACGATGCGGCGGCCGAGCGCGTGCGGCGGCTGCGGCAGCACGGCATGAATTTCAGCGATCGCCAGCGGCACGGTTCGCGTCGCTTGCAGATCGAGCAGTACCGGCACGTCGGCTTCAACTATCGCATGACCGACCTGCAAGGCGCGATCGGCGTCGTGCAGATGCAGCGCCTCGAGCGGCTGCTGGCCGAGCGCCGCGAGCTGGCCGACAATTACGCCCGGCAATTGGCCGAACATCCTTATCTGCGCACGCCGCGGCCGGCGAAGCATCTGGAGCCCAACTATCAGTCGTACGCCGTCGAACTGACCGACGACGCGCCCTTGAAACGCGACAAGCTGTTGAACTTCTTGCTCGCCCAGGACATCGCCGCCAAGCCCGGCGTGATGGCAATCCATCGCGAGGAAGCCTATCGCAACGCGCAAACGCCGCAGGAGCTTCCGCTGACCGAGCGCGCCAGCGACCGTTCGCTGCTGCTGCCCTTGTATCCGGGTTTGACCGAGGCCGAACAGCACGCCGTGCTGTTGGCGCTGTGGGAGGCGTTTGCGCCGTACGTGCCCAGTAGCGCGCTGCCCAGCATCCAGATCGAACGCCCGGCCGCCGTCGAACGCGAGACGTTGAATCTTGGCGCCGTCTGGCGGTCGGCGGGAGCATAGTGCAATGATTTCTCCGATCAGCGTCGTGCAGTCGCCCGAGGCCGGCCCGGCCGCCGACCGCGGCTCGTCGGCCGCGATTTCCGTCGTGCTTTCGTTCTGGAACGAAGAGGACGTGCTGCCGGAATTGATCCGCCGGCTGCGCGCGACGTTCGCCGGGCTGCTGGAAGCCGGCGAGATCGGCGCCTACGAACTGATCTTCGTCAACGACGCCTCGACCGACCGCTCCGAATGGATCTTGCGCGACGCGGCGCGGGGGCGCGACGATCTTAAAGTCATCAATATGTCGCGCAATTTCGGCGTCTCGCCCTGCGTGCTCGCCGGCATGCTGCACGCCCGCGGCGACGCCGTGATTTACATGGACGCCGATTTGCAAGACCCGCCCGAGTTGATCCCCGAGTTGGTGCGCGTCTGGAAGTCGGAGCCCGACCTCGACGTCGTGCACACGGTGCGAAAATCGCGGGCCGGCGAAACGCGGCTGAAGCGGGCGATCACGCGACTGGGCTACGCGATTCTGCGGACCGTCTCGACGATCGACCTGCCGCTGGAAGCGGGCGATTTCAAGCTGCTCTCGCGCCGCGCGGTCGACCTGGTCTCGCAGTTTCGCGAAAAGCGGCCGTTTCTGCGGGGACTCGTCTGCTGGATCGGCTTCGAACAGCGCATCGTGTACTATCATCGCGAGCCGCGATTCGCCGGCAAAACGAAGTTCCGCGTGCTCGGCTTGAAGGTGATCCGCAATTTCATCGATTCGGCCGTGGTCTCGTTCTCCGACGTGCCCTTGAAAGCGTCGACGGCGCTGGGCACGTTCTTTTCCGCCGTCTCGCTGTTGTACATGCTCTGGATTCTGTGCGGCTGGCTGAGCGGCGCCGAGGCGCCCGGCTGGAGCGCGACGCTGGCGGCGGTGCTGTTTCTCGGGGGCGTACAGTTGCTCTCGATCGGCATTCTTGGCACGTACGTGGCTTCGATCTTTCTGGAGGCCAAAGGCCGGCCGAACTTCATCGTCCGCGATACCGTGGGCTTCGACGCGCCGCCGGCGCCGTCTGCCAGCCCAGCCCAAGCGTTTTCGAGGTAATTTGCCGCATGGGCGTCGTGGCGAGCAAGCGGATTTCGACCAGTCCAGAGCGCCGGAACGTCCTTGTGCCGCGTTGGCGCCGTTCGCTTGAGCAGAGCGATCATCCTTGGCGCGACGAAGTGCGACAGGTGATGCTGCTCAGCGGCTTGTGCGGGCTGCTGTTGGGCCTCAATTGCGGTTGGCAAATCGCCGTCGAAAGCGCCCAGGCCGTGGCGGGGATGGCCGTTTACCCGGTCGACAATCCTTTCTACATGTATCACGTCAAGAGCTGGACGCTCTTGCACCAAATCCCTGCCGTGCTATTGCGTTGCGGCGTGCCGGAAAGCGGGCTCTCGATGGCGCTGTCCGGGCTGATCGGCGCGATCGGCTTTCAGGCCGTCGCGCTGTGCGCGTTCGCCTTCAGCCGGCATCGCTTGCTGGCCGTCGTCGCGCCGCTGATTTGCCACATCACGAACGCCAGCCGAGACCTGGAATCGGTACACCAGGTTCGGCTGCTGTCGAATGAATGTTGGATGACCTATGGCGTATTCGGTACGTCGTACGTGTTGCTCGCGTGGTCGCTGCTGGGCGTCGGCTATCGCCGCTCGGCCGCGCTGCTGATGGGGCTCGGCCTGGCCATACACCCGGTGCTGGGCGCCTGGTGCCTGGCGATCGGCGTCGTCGCCCTGGTCTGGAACGCGCGTTGCAAAGCCGGCTTGCTGCGAACCGAACTGCGCTGGCTGGCCGCGGGGCTCGCGTTGAGCGGAGCGAGCTTTGCGGTTCAATGCCTGCTCGCCAGCGGCCTGCCCGCGGTCGACGGCCGGCTCGCACGCGAATTGACGGCCGCCTTCGCACGCGATTGGGACAACCATCGCGTGCGCGTCCCGGTCAATCATTTCGTGATGCTCAGCGCCGCCTGCGCAACCGCGCTTTGCGGCGTTTCTTTGCGATTCGGCGGTCCGTCGCTCCCGCCGCGGTCGATCCTCCTGCTGCGCTGCCTGGCGCTTAGCGCCCCGCTGGGCTTGCTGCTGGGTTTGCTCACGAATTGGCAGGAATATCTGCCCTTGCCGCTGGTGTTGGCGATGCCGGGTCGATTCAACGACGTCATCGCGCTGGCGTTTCCGCCGCTGGTGCTGGGGTTGCTGGCGCGGCAGCGCGGCAACCTGGCGATGCACGGGTTGCTGTCGTTGGTCTTGGTCTGCTGCGTATTGAAGACCAACATGATGATCACGCACCAAAACTACGTTCCTGCCGCCCCCAAAATCATGGTTCTCGTCGGTCTGGGGCTGTTGCTCGTCTCCTGGCGGCTCGCCGACGGCGACGGAACGGGCCGGGTTTGGCGCAACGCCAGTTGGCACGGCTTGCGGGCCGCGGTCTTGGCCGTACTTGGGGCGGCTGTCTACGTCTGGCGGCGCGATCACGCGGTGGCGCAGACGATCTGCATCGCTTCGCTGGCCCTCGTCGCCTTGAGCCATTCGCCCGGCCTTTGGCGGCGCCTCGAAGCCCGCGTTTTAGGCTGGAGCGTGGCGCCCGGCTTGCTCTCGCTGATCGATGCAACCTGCCTGCTGAAGCTGGCGATGGCTGTGGTCGGGGTTTGGTTCACGCTGGGCCTGGCGGCCGGCGCCGCCTGGCTGACCCGCCGGCAGTGGCTGCCGGTCGTTGATGGGCTGGGCCGGCCCGCCTCCCGCTTTCGCTTCGCGGCGCTGGCGGCCCTGGCTTGCGTTTGCGTAGGCCTCGCGGGCGGCAAGTTGATCAAGCAAGCGGCCGCAGGCCGCGCCAAATTGCAAGACTGGACGAACGATCCGCTGCTGGCGGCGGTGGCTCAAGGGACCGGTTTGACCCTTACGGCGTCGCGCATCGAGTTGCTACAATTGCAGACGCGCCGCGGCGTGCTACTGTATGGCGCCGCCATGAACCAGTTGGCGTACGTGCCCAATTCGGCGCCGAAGATGAACGAGATCCTGCAACGCATTTACGGCGACGACCTGCGGGCGCCCCGGCCGGCGGGCTGGGTGCGCTGCGGCGGTCTGATGCTCGAAAGCGGCCGCCAGCTTTGGGCCGAGCGCGAACCGGAGGAATGGATCCGGCTGGCCCGAGAGTTCGGCTTCACCGACGTGGTGACCTACGCCGATTGGAGCGTCAAGCTGCCGCTGATCGCCCGCGACAAGCAATACGCCGTTTACCGCGTGCCGAGTTCCGAGCAGGTCCGCCCCTCCCTGCTAACCAAATCGTCCGGTGTTGAGCTTCGATGAAGGGCGGCCAAAGTTTGCCAGAGACCGATCAAGCGAACCTCGCTCGACTTCGCTCGCGCATCGAGCCGCTTCGGCAGTCCCTGTTGACCCATCCGATTTACGGAGACCTGCAGGAACCGGATGCGCTCCGCCGCTTCATGGAGCATCACGTATTTGCCGTCTGGGACTTCATGTCGCTGTTGAAGTCCTTGCAACGGCGACTTTGCTGCGGCTCGGTTCCCTGGATTCCGACGCGATTGGGCGCCGCCAGCCGCTTCGTCAATGAAATCGTGCTCGGGGAAGAATCGGACGAAGACGGTCAAGGCGGATTCGCCAGCCATTTCGAGCTTTACCGCCAGGCCATGACCCGCTACGGCGCCAACACGGCGACGGTCGACGAATTCCTGCACTTGCTGGCGCGCGGCCGTTCGGTTGGCCACGCCTTGGCGGCGGCCAGGGCGCCGGCGCCGGTTCGGCGTTTCGTGCTCGCCACCTTCGAAGTGATCGACGAAGGCGATCTGCACGGTCTTGCTTCGGCGTTCACTTTCGGGCGCGAAGACTTGCTTCCCGACGTGTTCCTGCGAATGGTCGAGCGGCTCGGCGAGCGGTCGGGAGGCGGGCTGGACGAGTTCAACTATTATCTGCGCCGCCATATTGCGCTGGACGGCGAGCAGCACGGACCGATGGCGGCTCGGCTGATCGCGATGCTCTGCCGCGAAGACGAGTCGAAATGGCGCGAAGCCGAGGAGGCGGCCGCGGCGGCGTTGCAGGCGCGGCTCGATTTTTGGAACGCGATTCACGCCGCAATCAAGCCCTGACGGCCGTAGCGGCGCCGCGGGTCACCTGCCGGCTTTTTCATTCAACAACGCCTCGATCGTCGCCGAGACGTCTTTGCCGAGCGTGGGCGAGTAGCCGACGTACATGTCGCGCACGACGCCTTGCTGATCGATGACCAGCAGCGTGGGGAAGCCGGGGATCATGTACTTCGCCGGCAGCGCCCCGGCTTTGAGAATCGGGTAGCTCAGCTTCAGCTTGGCGATGACCAGCCGGGCGTCTTTCTCGTCGCGATCGGTGTTCATGCCCAGCACGACCACCTGGCGGCCGAGAAACTGTTCGGCGACCTGCTTGACTTGCGGAATCGTGCGCATGCACCAGCCGCAGCCGCGGTTCCAGAAGTCGAGCACGACCACTTTGCCTTTGTAGTCCTTGAGCGAATGGCGATGGCCGTTGAGATCCTGAGCTTGCCACAGGGGCGAGGGCTGGCCGATCAGATCGGCCCGATCGCGCGCGTTTCGCGAGATCACCGCGGCGGTCACCTTGTGGTCGGCCAATTGCTGCTGGAATTGCTCTTTGACGATCGGCAGCGTCGCTTCTTCCAACGCCGTTTGCAGCACGTGCGCCGCGCGAACCAGCAAGATGTCGGTGTTATCGGCGTCGCGCTCGGCCTGCCGCATCAGTTTTTGATATTGCTCGTCGGCGGCCAGATAAGAGTCGACTTCGTCGCTGAGCTGCCGGCACCACTCGACTTCGAACTCGGAGACGTCGTCCAGTTCGGTCTCGCCCGACCCCTTGCCGACGACCAAGAAGCTCTGGGAATCTTGGGTCTCGACGCGCTCGACGATGCCCCGTTCGCGATTGAAATAGAACGTCGATTTCGACGTGCTGGCGAAGATCTCGTCGATCACGCTCTCTCGCGTGGCGGTGGCGACCAGGAGATCCGATTCTTTGTCGTCCTGCGGCACGAGGCGATAGCGATAGTGTACCTGCGTCGTCGGATTGATCGCCTCCCAACCTTCGTCGAACTCCTGCCGCGTTTTCGGCAACTGCAAAAACAGCAACTCGGGTTCGACGCGAAAGGCCAACGCCGGGTTTTCCGCCACGCGGCCGTCGGGAAACACCTCGAAGCGGGCCAAGGTCACGCGCTCGGCGACCGCCGTGGCTGCCGCCTCGTCGTCCTGCGCCGACGGCTTGGGTTTGGGGGCATTTTCGTCGACCACCGTCGACGACCCCAGCGCGTGCCGCAGCACGATTTGCCAACTGCCGTCGTCGTTTTCGTCGACGACCCACAATTGCCAATCGGCCTGGCTGGTGATTTTGCGGCCGTCGCTGGTAGTGAACTCTTTGGCGGTTTCGTAATTCAACTCCTGGCCGACCTTGAACCAATAACGAGGCAGGCCGGCCGAAGCGACCCGCTTGGCGCCGCCCCGCTTGGATCCGTCGGCCCGCGGTCTTTGAGCGAGACCGACGCGGAAGTCGAGAACCAAGACCAGGGCCAGGAGCAGCGTCAAAGACCGATAGCCGATCGTCATCCGATTCTCTTTCGAAAGCGTCTCACCAGGGGCGTTCTCGACACACGCTCCATTGTTTCTCCCCGGCCGACGCCTGGCAAGGCAATTCAGCGCCGCCGCGCCGGCGGAAATTCGCCCGGCAACCCATCAGGGCTTCACACGGAAGACTTTGCACTTGTCCTGGCGCCTCTCGAAACTGCTTGACAACGGGGCGCGGGATATTTACTGTAGCCAACATCTTGACGTAGAGCGAAACGCTTCCATCTCAACGCGAGGGGTTCGCGATGTGGAATTTACGCGTCAATAAGGGGTCCGCCATCATCTTGGCGACGCTTGGGGTTTCCTTTGCAGACTTTCTCTGGCTGCGCATGCGGCAAGCAGCAGACGAGGCTGGCCGTGCCAATGCGCGAGAAGTGGGGCAAATTCGCCAAGCCGGCGTTTTCGACGATCTCGCCGCCGCCGCACGGCCGCGCACGATCGTTCGCGACTTGTCGTTCATCGCCCCTGAAAGCGAACATGCTTGCGAGTTCGTCGTTCGCAACGATACGGCTTACACGTGGTTGCTCAGCGAGGTCAGGACCGTCTGCCGCTGCACTCGCGTCGTGGCCTCCTCGAATTCGATCGCGCCGGACAGCGAAGGGACGTTCACCGTCCGCTACCACGCGCCGCCGAAAAACGCGGACGACCAGCGCACGCTGACGCTCGACTTCGCGCGGGCTGAGGGACAAGGTCAGGCACAGGTTTTCCTCGTGGTTCGGGCGCGCGTCCGTACGGCGATGACGGTCGTGCCCAGCGAAGTTCGGCTCTCCGCGGATGGTCGCGTGCAACGCCTGGAGGTACAAAACTTTTCCAGCGACGACTGGCGCGGCATCGAGGCGACATCCGACGCGCCTTGCGTCTCGGTCCGCGTCGATCCGGCGCCGGTTTCGCATCCGGGCGAAAAGCCGCGCCAAGTTTGGCGGCTGGCCGTTTCGGAAGTCGAGGGCCGCGGTCAAGGAGAGGCGCCGGAATTCGCGACGGTTTCGGTAAAAGCCGCATCGGACCGGCACGAACAGTCGCAGTTCCGCGTCTATCTTCCGGCATCGCGTCGCGGGCGAGTCAAACCCGAGTCGATCTTTTTCGGCCGGGTTCCGGCCGGAAGCGTGGCGAAGCGCACCGCGGTCTTGCAATTGCCCGCGGGCTCGGGAACGGATCGCCCGCCGACCGTGCGACACGATCTCGGCCCGCTGCTGACGGTCAGCGCAAAACCGTTGCGAACGGACTCGTTTTTACTTGAACTGGTGTTGAACTCGCCCTCGGACGGCGGACTGGTCCGGGGCGAGATGGTCGTGGAGCATCCTGGCTTGGATCGCAAGTTAATCGTCCCGATTTTTGCAAAGGGAGCGGATCATGAAGAATGAGCTCGTTGGCGTTCGCCTCGCATTAGCCTTCGCGGCCGTGGTGTTTTGTGGTTTTCCGGCTCAATGTCTGAGCGGCGAGGAAGCGGCGCCGGCCGCTGGCGCGCAAGGCGACTTTTTCTGCGGGCCGCGGTGCGTACAGCAAGCGATGCGCCATTTCGGCCAGCGCGTGGACCTGTACGATCTAGTCTCGGAGAGCCGCTACGATGGTTCGGCGGCGGGCGCCTCGATGTCCGAGCTTCGCGAAATGCTGGCTCGCCGCGGCATCCACTCGCTCGCGGTCGAATTGCCAAGGCGCATTTCCAAGCCCTGGCCCGGCCCGATGATCGCGCACTTGCCGCCGAAGTCGGACGGCGCGATCGGCCACTGGGTCACGGTCACACCCACCGATACGGCCGGAGAATTCTCGGTATTCTATGGCCTGCGCGATACGCGGATTCTCAATTGGAACGAGCTTATCGCCGCCACGTCCGGCCATGCGCTTCTGACGTCGAACGATCGGATTGTCCCGGCGGCCGTGCGGGCGAGTTGGCCCGCGAGGCGGTCCTACGCCCCCGCGGTTGGCGGCTGCGTGCTGCTCGCGCTGGCGGTCGGCTTGCTGCTACCGAAACGGCCTTCATGGCGTCGCCGCTCGGCCGCGCGCCGCGCGTTCGTCCTCCTCTTGGCGGGAATTGCAGTGACCATTTGCTGCGTCTTCCTTTTTCCGGCTTGGAGCGCGCTGCGCGTTATTGCTACATCGGAAATGGCGGATCTCCGGGGCGGCAACTCGCCGCCCGATTGCGGCTACTCCTGCTACATTCAGGGCCCGCCGGAGGCGTGTGCCGTGAGTTGCTACAGCTTGACGTGCGCCGAGCAACTCTGCCCCGACAACGGAGACTGTAGCACCGAGCTCGCAATCACGATCGTAAACGCTAATGTCGATACCATCGCGTGCAGCGGGGGCTACTGGGGCAAAGACGGCTATAACGCCAAAGATGTGACCTGCTGCTCGGCGACAGATTGCGCGACGGCATGCACTTCTCCTGATCCGGAGGGGAACCGTTGGTGCCAACTCGGCAGTGGCGCCCCCGTCCCCATCTGGACCAACGAATGGGACGATCCGGACCCAGACGCCCCGGCCTGCGCTATCACGGACGGCCGCCAGGAAAGCCCGCGCAGCCGGCTGGCGCTGATTGCAAGCGTTAATGGGCTGGGATTGTAACTGAATGCAGTGGTGGCTCGGCGTGGCATCATAGACAACGCCACGGCGGCCGATTCAAGGAGTCTTCCAATGCGACTCAAACCAAGGCGCCTCGCCGGGGCGTTTTTCGTCTCGCTGCTACTCGCTTCGCCTTCCGCGGCGCGCGCCGCTGAAGACTCGGCCGATGCCAGCGTCGAGGACCGGGGGCGCTATCTGTTGGAGGGGATGGCGGCCGAGCGCCGGAAGCTGCACCGCGGCGTGTACCGTTGCGATGGCCGAAAGCAGTGGACGACGCGCTTGGAAGTCACATTCGACCGCTGGTTCCGCATCTACTCGGCCTTCGATGACGAGGCTGACATGCTTCGCTTCGATCGCACGCAGGAATACCCAATCCTCTCCAATTCCGTGATGACCAAAGACGAGTACTTGGCGGAGTTGCGGAAACCCAAGGAAAGCCGCAAGCCGAGCATTCCGTGCATCAACGATCAACGCTATTTCCGAACCAAAGACAAGACGGCGCTTTGGCAATGGCTCAAGGGCAGCGCCTACGAAGCCCTTCCGGTCGTTATCAAGGGGCCCGATAACGCGTTTATTCCCGGATCCTTGGATATCTTCGACGTCCGCGGAATCGGGCTCTACACCTGGTGGTATTTGTCCGAGCACCGTCCGACGCTGGAAGAGGTGTTCGACCCGATCAAGAACGGAACCGTCGAAAAAGCGACAGCCGGCGGCAGCGGGCTACAACGCGTGGTCGTGATCTCGGCAAAGGGGAATAGACGCACGTCGATCTGGATCGACGAGGAAAATGGTTTTACGGTCCCGAAACTGGAAGACCAGTACATGGACAAGCAGGGCGAGTGGCTGCCGGCCAGTTACGTCACGGAGACGGCGTGGGAGAAGCGCTCGGGCGTGTGGGTCCCAACGAAGTCCTCCGCGGTGATGCTCCTGCGCGCGGAACGGGGATTCGCATATGGCGAGCGGCAGGAGCGTTTCGACTTTAACTTCAACTGGTTGGACGTCGGCTCGCCGCTGGACGAGCGCATCTTCACGGCCGAGGGATTGGACGTCCCCAAAGGAACGCTGGTGGTCGACCACCGCTCCACTCCGCCGATTCTCGAAGTGATTGGCGATCCGGACGCGTTTCCCAAACCTCGCAACCCACAGTCCTCATCCCGCTTGCCGGCAGGGTTTCTGCTGGCCAACGCGGTCGCCCTTCTGTTGATCGTTTGCGTCTCCTATTTTACGCGCCGTCGGGCCGCGCCCTAGCTCTTGGCTCGGCGCCATGCACCCATTCTCGAGCCCCCGAACAGCAGACGGCAAATCTGGCGAGGCGCCCGACGCCTGGCTCAACGCGCTGAGTTGTTGGTACGTTTCGGGACTCATCGCGGCGCTGGGGTTTTCGTTCGGGTTTTGCCTGGTACGGCCGGCGTGGACGTTCGATCGCCAGCAGCCGGACTGGCTCGACCGCCTGACCTGGATGGACGGGCGATGGTACAAGCAGATCGCGACCGAGGGATATCATTACGATCCCGCCAAAAGGTCGAACGTCGCGTTCTATCCGACCTATCCGCTTTTGGGCCGCAGCCTGATCATGGCGACCGGGCTGCGGCCCGAGACGGCGCTACTCATCGTCTCGAACGCATCGTTCCTCGCGGCCCTGGCGGTGCTGGCGCTCTACGTCCGATCGCGCGCTGCAGACCGTCTCGCGCACCCTCCCGCCCATTCGCAGCGGCCTTTGCCGCCGGGCGACGAAGCGAAGACCGACCTAAGGAAGCCACCGCCGGCCGAGATTGCCGACTGGGCCGTACTCGCCGCGTCGCTCTTCCCGACCGGCTGTTTTTTTCGTTTGACGTACAGCGAATCGACGTTTTTGCTCGCGGCCCTGCTCGCCATGTACTCCATGACGCGTCGCTGGCCGCTATGGGCGAGCGCGCTCATTGTAGGACTCGCTACCGCGACGCGTCCCGTGGGCGTCGCGATGTTAGCGCCGTTGGCGATCCATATTTTCCGCCGCTTCGCGCTGCGTGGCGCCGCGCTGCGTCTGGCGCTGTATTTGCCGCTTGCCTGTTGGGGCTTGGCCGCTTTCATGGCGTATCAATATCGCGCGTTTGGCGACCCGATTGCGACCGTTCGCACGCAACAGCACTGGGGCGTCCGCCGCCCGATCCCCTGGGCTGAAAAGGCGGTCGCACTGGCAACGCTCGAGCCGCTCCGCTCCGTCTACGACTCCCAGTCGAGTGCTTATTGGGCGTCGTTCGACCCCCACGGAGTTTCCTGGTTCAGCATGCAGTTCGCCAACCCGCTTTATTTCCTGGCCGCGATCGGGCTGACCGCGCTAGGCGCGTGGCGGCGCTGGCTTTCGCTGGAAGAAATATCGTTTTCGACGCTGCTGCTGCTCATTCCGTACATCACGCGTGGCTATGAAATGGGCATGGGTTCGATGGGCCGTTTTGTCGCCGCTGGATTCCCCATCTATCTCGTGCTCGCGCAGCTTCTAGTACGTTTGCCCGCCCCGTTGCGGGCTGCACTGCTGGCGCTCTCCGGCTTCTACCTGGCCTCTTACACTGCCCTCTACGGTGCGCGCTACACGATCTTCTAACCCTACTCGCGGGGCTATGCGGGGGCTTCCGGCCCTTGCGGGCCGGCGGCGTCCTCCATGCCCTCGATGTAGCGGCGCAGCCGTTCGACCTCGTCGGTGACGTGCCGCAACTTGAGCATGTTTTCCACCCGTTTGAGCAATTCCAGCTTGTTGACCGGCTTGCTGAGAAAATCGTCGGTGCCGGCGTTCACGGCCCGCTCGATGTCGCCCAACTCGTTCAGGGCCGTGACCATCAGGATCATGATGCCCTTGGTCGCCGAGTCGCCCTTGAGCTGTTTGCAGACTTCGAAGCCGCTGAGCTTGGGCATCATGATGTCCAAGAGGATCAAGTCGGGGCGGAACGACTTGACCTTTTCGAGCGTGTCGTGGCCGTCGACGGCGATGGCGATCTCGCAATCCACGTCGGCCAGATAAACCTCCAGCAACTCGACGTTCGTCGGGTTGTCGTCGGCGATCAGGATGCGGCTCTTTTCCGGGCTCTCGGATTTTCCGTTCTTCTTCGAGGCAGGCATAAGCGGCGGCGAAACTAAGTGGTCGGATAGGATAGATCGTCAATCAGCGTGCGGCCATGCGTCAGCACTCGGCGCCGCAGGCCGCGGCCGGAACGGGAAACGCTTGGCAGAGATTCGACGCTTCGCCGCGAATCCGCTCGGCCACGGCTTCGTCGTCGGGCGAACGCAAGGCTGCGAGAATCCAGTCGCCGACTTGCCGCATTTCGTCGACGCCCATGCCCCGCGTGGTCAAGGCGGGCGTGCCGATGCGGATGCCCGACGGATCGAGCGGCTTGCGCGGGTCGTACGGAATCATGTTCTTGTTGACGGTGATGTTCGCCTTGCCCAAGGCCGCCTCGGCGATTTTGCCGGTCAGGCCGAAGGCCGTGACGTCGACCAGCATCAGGTGGTTTTCAGTGCCGCCGCTCACCAGCGACAACCCGCCCGAGAGCAAACGCTCGGCCAGGACCTTGGCGTTCTCGATAATCCGCCGGGCGTAGTCTTCGAACTCAGGCCGCAGCGCCTCGCCAAAGCAGACCGCCTTGCCGGCGATGACGTGCATCAGCGGCCCGCCTTGAATGCCGGGGAACACGCTGCGGTCGATGTCCTTGGCGTACTCTTCGCGGCACATCGTTAGCCCGGCCCGCGGGCCGCGCAGCGTCTTGTGCGTGGTGGTGGTCACGAAGTCGGCGACCGGCACGGGATTGTGGTGCAAGCCGGCCGCCACCAGCCCGGCATAGTGGGCCATGTCGACGAACAGCTTGGCGCCGCAGTCGCGGGCGATCTCGGCGAAGCGGTCGTGCGGAATCTCGCGCGGATACGCGCTGGCGCCGGCCACGATCATCTTCGGCTTGTGCTCGCGGGCCAGCGCGGCGACCTGGTCGAAGTCGATGCGGTGCGTGTCGCGAGTCACGCCGTAGCTGATGAAGTGATAGAGCTGCCCGGAAATGTTCAGCTTCATGCCGTGCGTCAGATGGCCGCCGTGAGCCAAATCGAGCCCCAGCACCGTGTCGCCCGGCTGCAAGGCGGTGACGTAGACGGCGAAATTGGCCTGGCTGCCCGAGTGGGGCTGCACGTTGGCGTGCTCGGCGCCGAACAGAGCCTTGGCCCGGTCGCGAGCCAGATTTTCGACCACGTCGACGAATTCGCAGCCGCCATAATACCGCCGGCCGGGATAGCCCTCGGCGTATTTGTTGGTCAGCACGCTGCCCACGGCCTGCATCACGGCGGGGCTCGTGTAGTTCTCGCTGGCGATCATCTCCAAGCCGTCGGCCTGGCGATGAAACTCGCCGGCCACAGCCGCCCAAACCTCAGGGTCTTCTTGTTCGAGCCAATTCATCAAATGCTTCAATTCGCTGTCAAAAAAGAAAAACAGGCCCGCTTGGGCCGCACGACCTCGCCTGCTTGCTCCAGGGGCCCGCTTGCTCCAGGGGCCCGCTTGCTCCAGGGGCCCGCTTGCTCCAGGGGGATGGCCCCGAGAGCCGGGCCAATTGCGATAGTCTATCGTAAGCGGCAAATCGGGTCGAGCGGCGCTAGAAACGGGGCCTCGTTCGCCTCCCGGCGCCGATGTCCTTGATTCTTGCTGACGCACCGATCGGAACCGTCCAGCATACTTGCCGCATGCGTCCGGCGTCTATAATCGCGGCATCCTTCGGCCGCCGCCCCGCCGAAGCCGTCCGTCTTGGCCGTGGTCGAAGAAATAGGAATTCATCGTCGCCTGGCCAATTGTTGGCCGAGAAAGAGGATCAACATGGCAAAACGGCCCGCCCCAGAGCACCCAAGCAAGAGCGAGGCGGTCCGCCAGTACTTGCAAAAGCACCCCGGCGCCAGGCCCGGCGAAGTCGTGGCCGCGCTCGAATCTCAAGGGGTCATGGTTTCCGGCGCGCTTGCCAGCTACGTCAAATACGTCCGGCTCGGCGACAAGCAACGAAATGCCGGCCCGGCCAAGACCGTCGGCCGAGCGCCCGGCGGGGCCCTGGCCGGCGACAAAGCCGACGCCATCCGCGCCCAGATCGATCGGCAGGGCCAACGCTTTCGCCCCCGCGACATCATCGCCGCATTAGCCGCCGAGGGCGTTGACGTTTCCCTCGCCGAAATCATCCCGATCGCTCAATCGCTGGGCATGCGGCCGCGGAAGCGGTCTTAGCGCCCTGCCGCAAACCGCGACGCCCGGCGTTAGCAGTAGCTCGCGATTGCGAGCAAGCCGCCGGGACGATAAGGTCGGCTTGCCGGTCGGTCTAAACACAGCGCGAAGTCGTTCGACGTCTGGCGCCGCCGAGCCGCGGCGTGAAAGCGAAAAATCATGATTTATACGACCCGCGAGATCATAAACTGCCGCGCTGCCAAGAAAGGGCCAAATTCTCGGCCCGCAGGCGAAAACGCCGAGAGCGGTGATTTATCGATATGCCTCAAAACGGGCCTCAAGTCGGCGACGGTCGGGCATAAAACGCCCAGTTTTGGCTGCCGCCGTAGCGGGGCCCGCGAGGTGCGAAACCCTTCTTTTCTCGGAGGATTTCGCGCTTCGGCGCCGATTCCGACGCGCGCCGCGCGCGGCGATATAAATAAATCGGCCGAAATATAAATCACCGCGGCCGTCATCAGGAACGGACGAAAAAATAACTTCGTCCTGCAAATCCCTCTCCCTCTGGGAGAGGTTAGGTGAGGGCCAACATCATTGCCGAAGTTATTTTTCGTCCGTTCACAAGGCGCCGACCAAGCGTGGGCCAAGCGAGCTTGCCAGCCATTCCATCGGCATTCCCCGCGGGCAAGCCCCGCGGAGGCGAAAGAGGCGTAGAACGGCGAGCGCGAAGCCCTGGGGAACGCAAAGCCATGAAGAACCCTCTAGCCCTGAAAGGGCGCGACCGGGTGCGGCGCGGCGACTCCAATCGGACGCGGCGGCCTTTGCGTCGGCGCCAGTTTGTCGCGCCCCGTTGGGGCTTTCCAAGGCGGGGCGCAGGCTCGAATCCCCAGGGCTTCGCCCTCGTTGTTCTACACAAGTCGTAAGTCGTGCCGCAGCATTGGCTACGTACGGAGACAAAACTGATCTTGCGGTCAACCCAACCTGCTCAATTCGTTCATAGTGCGCTCCCAACAACCACCTGCTCGACCACCGATCTATGTCAAGACGGAGATGTGTAGAACAACGAGGGCTTCGCCCTGGGCTGATGAATTTGACCCCTTCGGGGTCGAGGAGCCAATCGATCGGCTGGTTGCGTTAGCACAATTGGCCCTGTCGCCCCGTCCCCTGGTATGTCCCGGCCGGCCTTGCCGAACTGGTCTCGCAGGGATGTTTTCCGCCGTCAGAAAGACGATTGTTCGGCAGCGGGCCATTGCAGAGGTTTCCCGGAAACGATCGACGTTACGTTAACTACCTGGGTTTACCGCCTTGGTTTTCAACGTTCGACGAATCTTGCCTCGGGGTTGCCGGGGCTGTATCCTCTTCGCATCATGGAAGGAGAGGGGCATTCGCGCCCTCCGATACTCCCGCGAAGGAAAGGAACTCGGTCATGGCCAAAATTCGCTGCACCAACGTCTCTGACGGTCTCCGTCCCTCGGAGGCAGTCGCCAGCTTCGTTGATTTCCACGGCCGAACGCACTTTATTCGGGTTGAGCGGGACTTTCTGACGGAACAAGAGGGGGCGACTTTTCTGCCCGTCGGCGTCGTCCACGTCGATCCGAAGCACAAGGCCGTCCTCGTCGAATTGCCGCACGAAGCCGAAACGGGCGCCAATCGCTTGTGGGTGAAAGAAAAAACGCTCGATGAACCCATCGAGGCGCTTGCATGATCCTTTCCGACCGGGAGATTCAAGCCGCCATCGCCCGAGGTGCTTTGAAGCTCACGCCGCATCCTTCGGCGGAGGCATGGTCTTCGACAGCGGTCGATCTCCGGTTGGCGCAGGAATTGGTTTTGTGGAAACGACCTGGCGGACACGGCGTTGAGGCAGTCGTTTGTCCGGCCCGACCGGACTACGACTTCGACAAGGTCAGGCACGATCACAGCCAGCAAATCGACATCGGCGCCGATGGCTACGTGTTCAAGTCGCAGTCGTTTCTGCTCGGTTGGACCGTAGAGAGGATCCAGCTCCCGCACCGCGCTCGCTTGGCAGCCCGAGTCGAAGGCAAAAGCAGTCTCGCTCGACTTGGAATCGGCGTTCATGTCACCGCGCCGACGATCCATGCCGGGTTCGGCTACAAAAAAGGCGACGAAGGCTACCCAGGCAGTCCGCTTCAACTGGAAATGTGGAACGTCGGCCCGCTCGACGTAAAACTCGTTTCTGGCATGCCCATCTGCCAGCTCATCTTCGAACTTGTCGACGGCACGCTCGAAAAGGGATACGAAGGCAAGTTTTCGCTTCAAGGGCCAGCCTGACCGGCGCCAACTCAGACGCCCAGATTCCAGCCCGACAGCAATGCGGCTTGAATTGGTCGCCCGCGGCGAGTGGCGATGCGATCTGACTTTGCCCATTTCACCGATCCGCAACGCGAAGGCTGAGTGTATCAGTTTGCCCCAGGATAAAATCTTCCTGCGCTCAGTCGCGGCGGCGTGCAGTATAATTCCTGGGGCAAGAGCATTGCAGTCAACGCAAAGGAGGATCGAATGTGTGCGAAGTATGAGGAGGTCGGCACTGGCGGCGCGACGGCGGGGGGATCGGCTGACCATTCGGTGAGCATGCAGGCAACGGGCGGCGGCGGGTTGACCTCCAGCGGGAGCGCGCTGCTTGGCGTGACGCGGCATTGGACGTACCTCCTCGCTTCCGCGGAGAAACTCTACCAGGCCCAGCACTATGGCGCCGCGGCTGTGGTCGCCCAATCTGCGTGCGAGGTCGTGATGTCGCGCGCTATAGCGGCCTCGCTAAAACAACATAAAATCCAAGACCTGGTTGGTGACTTCATTGGCGAATCGTTTGCATACTCGGGTTATTCGCCGATAAACGAAAAAGTTCCTAAGCTGTACCGAAAATTAGCGGGGGACACTATTGGCGACGGCGAAAAGCCCGACTATTGGAGCCGGCTCAATGCGCTGGCAAAGCTCCGCAACAATTGCGCGCACAGCGGCATCGACTGCACAAGGGAACAGGCGGAAGCTGGCATTGAAGCGGCCAAGCAATTCGTAGGCCATATCGAGGAACACAATAATTTGAAGGGCTGACCGCCGCTGTAATTACGCCGGCCCTTTCCGCTTGCGCAGCGGCTTCTTGAGAGGCTTCTTCGATTTCAGCGGCGCCGTCATCCCCACTGTCGCCCGTGCATGACGCGAGGCGGCCAAAACCCAGACGCCCAGTCGCCGACTTGGTGGGTCGATAGCCGCGAGTTATGTATGACGCCCGTGTAGGTCCGCGCATTTCCCCCCCCTCACTTCCACAAATTCCGATCCAACATCCGGTAATTAATCGCCTCGCTGACATGCGGCGGGCGGATGGCGTCGCTGTGGTCGAGATCGGCGATGGTGCGGGAGACGCGAAGGACTTTGTCGTGGGCGCGGGCGGATAGGCCGAGCTCGTTGACGCTGGCCTTGAGCAGGTTCATGCTCTCGTCGTCGAGCTGGCAGTGCTGGCGGATCTGCCGGGTAGTCATCTTGGCGTTCAATCGCGTGCGGACGCCGGCGAAGCGGCCGGCTTGAAGGGCGCGGGCCGACTCGACCTGGCGGCGCATGTCGGCGCTGGTGGTGCCGGGCGTGCCGCTGGCCAGCTCGCGAAAGGGCACGGCGGGCACTTCAAGGTGGATGTCGATGCGGTCCAACAAGGGGCCGCTGATCTTGGCCATGTAACGCTCGACCTGCGGCACCGTGCAATGGCACTCGCGCCGCGGATCGTTGCGATAGCCGCAAGGGCAAGGATTCAAGGCCGCGATCAAAATGAAATTCGCCGGAAAGGTCGTGCTGGCCAAGGCCCGGCTGATCGTCACCGTGCCGTCTTCCAGCGGCTGGCGGAGCACTTCGAGCGTGCGGCGGTTGAACTCGGGCAGCTCGTCGAGAAACAACACGCCGTTGTGCGAGAGGCTGATCTCGCCCGGGGTCGGCGTCGAACCGCCGCCGACCAGCCCGGCGTCGCTGATGGTATGGTGCGGCGAGCGATAGGGCCGCGTGGCCAACAGCGGCTGCCCGGCCGGCAGCAGCCCCATGGCGCTATAGATGCGCGTGGTTTCGATCGACTCGGGCGCCGTCAGGTCGGGCAGGATCGTCGGCAGCCGCTTGGCCAGCATCGTCTTGCCCGAACCGGGCGGCCCGAGCATCAGCAGGTTATGGCCGCCGGCGGCGGCGATGGTGATCGCCCGCTTGGTCATCTCCTGGCCGCGGACGTCGGCGAAATCGACGTCGTAACGGGCAAGCGTATGGAACCACTCGTCGAGCCGCGGGGGGGTCGGTTCGATCTCGATCTGCCCGGTGAGAAACGCCACGGCCTGGGCCAGGCTGGCGACGGCGATGATCTCGATCCCTTCGACGACGGCCGCCTCGCGCGCACTTTCGGCCGGCACGATCAGCCCCTTGAGCGATGCGTCCTGGGCGGCGGCGATGGCTATCGACAGCGCCCCTTTCGTCGGCCGCGTGCCGCCATCGAGCGCCAATTCGCCGACGACGGCGTAGTTTTCAAGACGGTCGGACGCCACCTGCCCGCTGCCGGCCAGAATGCCCAAGGCGATCGGCAGATCGAACGACGCGGCCTGCTTGGGCAGGTCGGCCGGGGCCAGGTTCATGACGATGCGATTTTGCGGCCGGAGAAAGCCGGAGTTGACCAGCGCCCGTTCGACGCGATGGGTGCTTTCCTTGACCGCGGCTTCGGGCAGCCCGACGAGGACGGTCTTCGGCAGCGCGCCGTCGGAGACGTCGACTTCGACCTCGACGGGCAGCGCGTCGATCCCCAACAGCGAAAACGTCCGCAACTTCGCCAGCATCGGCGGCCCCTGGATTGGGATATGGCCCGTATTTGCAGCGCAAGCCGTATTGTGCAAGGCCGCCGCGCGCGGTGCAAGCGCAAGGCGAGGTTATCCATGTGGCCGGCCTACGGAACCACGGATAGGCAACCGGGGATCTCTAACCACGGATGACCCAGCGCGGCCTTCGGCCGCAACCAAAGTCGCTTTTCGCTCCGCGAAAAAGGCGCCTTTTTCGCGGAGCGAAAAGCGACTTTCTGGAGCCTGAGTTTGAATTTCCTGCCGCGAAACCCGGCTTGACCCTCAGGGCGTAATCTTCGCGGCCCGGAAAGAAACAGAACGTTTGTAGTACGGATGACACGGATATTTATTAAGAACGAGGCCAAGCGACTTCCGCGGTTCGCTCGGTCCTCGCAAAGCCTCTTTCAGAAAGAGAGCGATGAGAAGAAGGAAGTTGTTTCGGTCCTGTTCCCGAATCTTCTTGATCCGTACTACAAACGTTCAATTTCTCCGCGTCTCGCGAAGATTCATGCGGCGCTTTTGGCGGGGGCGAGCCACGGATGAAACACGGATCGAACACCGATCGGAGATGGTTTTTCCGACTCTGTTTTTCATCCGTGTTCCATCGGTGTTTCATCCGTGGCTCAATGGGTTGCGGCCGAAGGACGCGCTGGGCCATCCGTGGTTTAAAAAGCCGTGGCTCGTGCTTGCGACGATGATCGGAGAATGCTACTCGGGCAGCTTGAAATCGGCGATCCAGAGTTGGCTGGAGTGGTCGGCGGTGCGGTTGCTGGTCCACATCAACTTCTTGCCGTCGGGCGAGAAGACCGGCAGCACGTCGGCCGTCGGGTGATCGGTGACGCGGATCACCGGCCCATCGGCCGAGAGTTGGCCGTTCTCGACCTTGTACTTCATCAGCCACAGATCGTAGTTGGGCCGCTTCGTGGGGTCGGAATGATCGGCGCCGGTCCAGATGATATAAGGCTGGCTGGGGTGCCAGTAGGGCGCCCAGTTCACGCCGACGTTGTCGGTCAGGGCGACTTCGTGCTGGCCGTCGATGCCGATGCCATAGATTTGCAGCATGTCTTTTTCTTTACGGTCGCTGCGAAAGATCACCCAGCGGCCGTCGGGCGAGATGAACGGCCCGCCGTCGTAGCCCGGCTTGTTCGTGAGTTGGCGGACGTTCGAGCCGTCGGCGTTCATCACGTACAGGTCGGGGTCGCCGTCGCGCGTGCTGCAAAAGGCGATCAGCTTGCCGTCGCGCGAGTAGGCGCCTTCGGCGTCGTACCCGGGCGCGTTGGTGAGTTGCACCAGATGCGAGCCGTCGAGATCAGCCTGAAAGATGTCCATGTACGGATCGAAGTTCCATTCGTATCGCCGGCGCCGGCCGCTGGCAGCGTCGTCGGCCTGCTTCTTGCGCTCGTCGGCTTCGGTCTTGTCGAGCTGCGGGTCGAGATGGCTCGAGGCGTACAGAATGTGCTTGCCGTCGGGCGAGAAGTTGCTGCACGTCGTGCGGCCGCGGCCGGTGCTCAGCCGATGCGGCGGACCCTTGGGCAACGTCTGCGTGTAGATTTGGTAAAACGGATAGTCCTTGGGCACGGCCTGGTAGATGATCGATTTCTGGTCCGGCGAGAAGTAACCTTCGCCCGCCTTGACGAAGCCGTCGGTGACTTGCTGGACGTTGGAGAGGAATTGAGTCTCGATCGACGCGGCCGGCTCGTCGGCCAGGCAAGGCCGGCCGCCGGCGAGGCAAGACCAGCCGCCGGCGAGGGCCGCAAACAGCAGACAGGCGGCAATGAATGGAATCGGCAGGCGGGACGACATGCGGGGTTTCTCCTGGGAGAAGGTCGGCGGCAGGCGGTTGGTGCGAAGGGATCGGGGGGATTCGGGGCCTTGATCGCTCCGTGATACAATCTGCCAATTATAAGTCCCTGCCTGCCGCATGCCACCTGCTACCTAGCAATCGCGAAACTCATGAAGATCTACACGAAAACGGGCGACCGGGGCGAAACCGGGCTGTTCGGCGGGCCGCGCGTCCGCAAGGACCACCTGCGGATCGAGGCTTACGGCTCGGTCGACGAACTCAACGCGGTGCTGGGCCTCGTCCGCAGCGAGAGCCTGCCGGCCGAGATCGACGCGGTGCTGGAGAGCATTCAGAACTCGCTGTTCGACCTGGGCGCCGAATTGGCCTCGCCCGATCCGGCGCGGATGGGCGTGCCGGTCGTCGGCGCCGCGCACGCCGAGGCGCTGGAACGTGCGATCGACCTCTACGAGGCCAAGCTGCCGCGGCTGAAAACCTTCATTCTGCCGGGCGGTTGCCGGGCCGCCGCCCAGTTGCACCTGGCCCGCACCGTCTGCCGCCGGGCCGAGCGGCGGCTCGTTTCGCTGGCGGCCGCCGAAACGATCTCCGGCGAGTTGGTCGTCTACCTGAACCGCTTGAGCGATCTGTTGTTCGTGCTGGCCCGCGAATTAAACCGCGTTTCCGGCCAAGGCGACGTCCCTTGGCGGAAGGGGGTGCAAGGATGAGGGCGGAGGGCTGAAGGCGGAGAATACGGATGGCACGGGTACGAAATTCCGTTCCATCAATTGTTAGGCGTGGTAGAATCGTGCGATGGACAGGGTCTACATCGAGACGTCGATCGTCAGCTACGCGTCGGCTTGGCAGAGTCGAGACATCGAAACCGCTGCTCGACAACAACAAGCACGCGACTGGTGGAAATCGCAACGTCCGAAGTTCGATCTCGTCACTTCGCAGTTGACGCTCGACGAGGCATCCGCAGGCGACGCCGGCGCGGCGCGCGATCGACTTGAATTGCTAAAGGGGCTCTCCCTCGTCGATATCAACGCCGACGTTGAAGCGCTCGCCGCACGATTGCTGGCCGCTCATACAATGCCGCAGAAGGCTGCAGCCGATGCTTTGCACGTTGCCGCCGCCGCTCTTGGCGATGTAAAATATTTACTGACGTTGAACTGCAAGCATATTGCCAATGCCCGTGAACTCCCCCGCATTTACGAGTTGCTGGACCGCGAAGGGGTGGGGCCGCTGCTGATTTGTACGCCTGCCGAGTTTCTGGGTGGTGACGCTGATGACGAAGAAACAACCGATTCTTGACGAACTACACGCCGTTCGCGAGCAACTGCTCGCCGAATCCGGGGGCACTCTGGCCGGACTCGTTGCCCGGTTGCAGGCGGAGCAAGAGGCGTCTGGCCGCACCATACTCAAAACACGACGGACCATCCGAGGCGCCGGAGTGCCGCGACCGGCCCGTCCTTCCGAAGCTGCGTGCGGAGGCGACGGAAATCCTTGAACGCCTGGCGGATCGGCAGGTCGGTCAAACGCCCGATCTCAAGCGCCAGCCAGATCGATACCTCACGCGCCAATTTGCAGCGTCTAGGCTTTGAGAAGCTCCTTCGCCGTTTTTTCGACCTTTCGCCGTCTTCCACGGCGTGCTAATCTGGGCGGTCGGACGTTACTCTGCACGGCTAATCAGGTTGCAACTTGGGCTGGCAACGAATCCGAGGGCGTCGTTTGCATCGTGGCGCGACGCCACCATAATTAGAGAGAGGAAAGCTGTTTTTCCTTGCGCGCCTGTCCGTCGCATGGCGGGCCCGGCGGGTGCTGCGGTGAAAGCCTTACATTCTGGAGATTTGCGATGAAGAAGATTGAGGCAGTCATTCGGCACTTCAAGCTCGAAGATGTCAAGAATGCGCTCAGCGAACAAGGCATCCAGGGCATGACCATCACCGAAGTCCGCGGGTTCGGCCGCCAGAAGGGCCACACCGAAATGTACCGCGGCACCGAATACGCCGTCGACTTCGTGCCCAAGGTCAAAGTCGAAGTCGTCGTGGCCAACGGCAACGTTCAGAAGGTGATCGACACCATCATGCGCGCGGGGCAAACCGGCCAGATCGGCGACGGCAAGATCTTCGTGATCGGCCTGGAAGAAACGGTCCGCATTCGCACCGGCGAAACGGGCGAAGAAGCGATCTAACGACGCATGACGGCATCGGCCGTTGGAGCGCCAAAGGCGGACGATCCGGCGCGATCCATGACCACCGCGTCTCGAATGCGAACTCGCGTGCTAGCCGCCAAAGAGCGGCTGGCGGAAGGGCGCTCGCTCTTGCGCCGCCGGCACGCCGAAGGCATGTCGGGCGTCGCGGCGGGCGCGGCGCTGGCCGATTTGTTCGATTCGATCCTGCTCGAATTGTTCGAGGCGGCGCTCGACGATCTGGGCGAGAACGGCCCGGACGGATTGAAACGCGAACTGACGCTGGTTCCGCACGGCGGCTACGGCCGCCGCGACCTGGCGCCCTATTCCGACGTCGACCTGATGCTGTTGCACGCGCCGGGGGTTGAAGAGCGCGTGGCGCCTTTGGCCCAGCGGATGCTGCAAGATCTGTTCGACGTCGGGTTGGCGCCCGGCCAAAGCGTGCGCACGCCCTTGCAGGCGTGCCAGTTGGCGCGCAAGGATCCGATCATTTGGACGTCGCTGGTCGAAGCTCGCTATCTGGCGGGCGGCGCCGTCGGGTTCGCCGATTTCTCGCACCGTTTTCAGAAGCAGGCCCAGCGGCGCACGGCCCGGCTGATCGCGGCGGTCGAAAAAGCCCGCAGCGACGAACGCCTGCAATACGGCGAGACGGTTTACTTGTTGCAGCCCAACGTCAAGCGCTCGCGCGGCGGCTTGCGCGACATCCAACTGTTGCGCTGGATCGGCTTCGCGCGTTACGGCGCCGCCGATCCCGCGACGCTGGTCGCCCGCGCCGCGCTGCCGGCCGAAGACGAAACGGCGCTCGGGCGCGCGCAGGAGTTCTTGCTGCGGGTGCGCAACGAGATGCACTTTCACGCCGGCAAGTCCAACGACAATCTCGATCGGGCCGAACAGCTTCGCCTGGCCGAAGCGTTCGGCTTCGCCGGCCGGCCGGGGCTGCTGCCGGTCGAAGAGTTCATGCGGGAATACTTTCGCGCCACCGAAGCGGTCAGCCAGATCGTCAAACGGTTTGCAGCCAACGCGCGGCGCGGCCCGCGCTGGGGCGAGTTGTTCGCGCCGTTGTTCAGCCATCAGTACGAAGGCGACTTCCGCATCGGGCCGGCGCAGATCACCGTGAACCCGCGCTCGCTGGCCAAGCTCTGCGGCGATCCCGCCGAGATTCTACGGCTGGCCGATCTGGCCAATCTGTGCGACAAGCCGATCGCGCGCTCGACCTGCGAGGCGATTCGCCAGGCCGTGCCCGATTTGCCCGACGAAATCACGCCGGAAACGTCGCGGCGCTTCATCTCGCTGCTCTCGCAGCCCGCGCGGCTGGGCGAATTGCTGCGCAGCCTGCACGAAATGGGCGTGCTGGAACGAATCATTCCCGCCTTCGCTCACGCCCGCTGCTTGCTGCAATTCAACGAGTATCACAAATACACCGTCGACGAACACTCGCTGCGCGCGGTCGAGCACGCCACCGATTTCGGCCGCGACGCGGGCCCGGTCGGGTTCGTCTATCGTCACATCAAGCGCAAATGGCTGCTGCACCTGGCGCTGTTGCTGCACGATTTGGGCAAGGGCTACGCCGAAGACCACAGCGAAGTCGGCCAACGGATCGCCCGCGAGACGGCCGAGCGGCTGCACCTTTCGAAGCCGGAGGCCGAATCGCTGGAGTTTTTGGTACACAAGCATCTCTTGATGTCGCACCTGGCGTTTCGGCGCGATACGAGCGACGACCAGGTGGTGCTGCGTTTCGCCATCGAGGTCGGCTCGCCCGAGTTGATGCAGATGCTGTTCGTGCTGACCGCCGCAGATTTATCGGCCGTGGGCCCCGGCGTGCTGAACGCCTGGAAGATCGAAGTCTTGGCCGACCTGCACCGCCGCGCCATCGAGCACCTGGCCGGAGACGCGCCGGCCATGAACTCCGAGGAATTCTTGCAGCAGCGCCGCGAGGAAGTGCTGGCCGCGCTCGACCAACGCCAAGGGCCCGAACGCGACGGGGCGCAGCGCGAGGCGGGACCACGCGAATGGTTCGAACGGCAACTCGCGGCGGCGCCGCCCTCTTACCTGCTCACGACCGGGCCCGAGGCCGTGATCGAAGACCTCGATCCCCTGCGCGCCCTCGAGCACGGCGAGGTGTTGACTTCGGGCCGCTATCAGAGCGAGACGAAAACCGTCGAGTACAAGGTCGCGGCCTACGAGGACATCGTGCCGGGCGTGTTCCACAAGCTGGCCGGCGCTTTGGCGGGTCGCGGATTACAGGTCTTGTCCGCCGAAATTCATACCCTGGCGGATGGCCTGGTGTTCGACCGCTTTTACGTGCTCGATCCCGATTTCGCCGCCGAGCCGCCGCCGGAGCGCATCGACGAAGTCTGCCTGGCGCTGTCCGCCGCCTTGACCAAGCCGGCCAAGCCCACGTTCCGCCGCGTCTGGCGCGCCGGCCAGCAGCGCCAGGCGACGTTACCCTTGCTGCCGACCCGCGTGCGGATCGATAACAGCACCTCCGATCGCTTCACGATTATCGACGTCTTCGCGGCCGACAGGACGGGCCTGCTGTATACCATCGCCCGGTCGCTGTTTCGCTCGGGGCTGTCGGTGGCCGTCGCCAAGATCGGCACGTATCTGGACCAGGTCGTCGACGTGTTTTACGTTACCGATCAGGCTGGCGGAAAAATCGTCGACGAAGCGCAGCTCGGCGAGATCCGCAGCCGGCTGCACGACGATATCGCAGCGTTCGAACAGGCAGAAACCAACAGCACGCGCAGTTGGTGAGCGCGCGTCAACGCAATGCGGCGCTCTGTCGCAGACAAAAGCAGCGGGTTACGCCCCGGCGACTTGTACGTCGCTTTCCGCGGCCTCTTCGGCCAGCGAAGCCAGCCGGCCCGTAAACCGGCAGCCGATCAGATATTGGCGCTCGCCGCCCGAGCGGACTTCGGAGACGTGGATCACGCGCGCGGTGACGTAGATCAAGACCGGCGCCTAGCCCAGTTCGACCGCCAGGGTTTCCGTCTCGGGCGTTGCCGTCGACAGATACGAAAAACCGCCCGCCGAGAGATCTTGGCAGACGACTTCGCGAAACTCGGCCAATTCCGGCACTTGCTCGCCGGTACACGCCGCCAACCGCTGGACGCAACGATAGTTGCGGCGCTGCGGACCTCGCCGATTGGCATCCTCGCTCAACCGCTTGGCAATCAAGCGATGAACTTGTTTATAAAAGCTTGAATCGCTCGCATCGGCCATAGCCGCCCTCCCCTTGACGCACTTCGAGACTTCGCTGCGCCGCCGCCAACCTTCCCGGTCGGTCTCGCACGCGACGCATCCAAAATCGCCAACCAATCCTTACGTCGTTGCGGCCGAGCCGGCAAATCCGCTTTCCATCTGCCGGCCCTCGGCTTGGCGATTTGCCAGACCGGCGGCCGCAAGGGGGGAGCGAACGTCAGGATCGGACGGGTTATGTCGATCGTGCGGCGGCGAGCGACCATTAGCCGAGCGATATGGGGCTAGTGCATTGTCAGGTCTAGGATTTGGGGTTAGCAATTTCAAGCAGCGGGGGTGGCTGGCGGCAGAGCGAAGCGATGCCCCAGCGAACTGGGGCTTCGCCCAGGCGCCCGCCTACCTCAAAATCAAGACCTGACAATGCACTAGGCGTTCGTCGCCACCGACGCATCGTCCGCCACGTTGACCCACACGTGAACGTGGGGCGTGCCGCGGAAGTACCAGACGAACGACGGGCCTTCCAGGCGCCAGCAGTCCCAGACCTGATCGTTGCCGATATCGCCCTGCTTGTAGAAGGCCAACGAGCAGCCATCGAGACCGCCCTGGGCTTTCAGGCAGGCGAGCACTTCGTCGCGATCGCCTTGGCGATACGGCTCGATCAGCTTCTGCAAGACTTTTTGCACTTGCTCCTTTTGGTCGGAGTGCATTTCCGTCAGCGGAATGCCCGGCAACTCGGCGTCGTTGCCGCGGAAGCCGACTTTTTGTTCGACGGGCAACTTTTCGACCAGCGCCAGCGTCTGCTGCTTGCCGTCGAGCATCTTGTAGAGCTTGTTGGCCTCGATCGCCTGATGCCAAAAGACGTTGCTCGGATGCCCCGCGTCTTCGTTGAAGTGCCCGCCGGCGGCATGGCCATAAAAGATCGGCCCGCCGAAAGCCATGTGCTCGGTCGAATTGCCGTCGCAGCGCATCGTCAAGTGCCGGCCGGTCATCACGAACTCGAACTTGTCCGCGCCCGGGGCGCCGAAAATGGCGATCGTCTGCTCGCGGCCGTAGCCGCCAGCGTCGTCCTCCAACTGCCGGTCGATCTTCTCGTGCCAATCGGGCTGGAGCATGCCCTCGAAAATCTTGCGGATCATGGCCTGCTGGTCGCCGGTATAGAAATCGCTTGAAATCTCGGGATCGGTGATTTGCCAGTTATTGGCGACCCGCGTGCGCAGCAAACCCCGCTTCGGATCTTGATAATCCCAAGCGAAGCAGATGGTCTTGCGTTGTTTATCGGACAGCGACTCGTAGAGCGTCTTCACCAGCGTTTCGGGAGTGCTGGCCGTCGCGGGCGTTTCGGCCGCCGTGGCCCACAATGGCAGCGAGCCGGCCGCAACCACGGCCGCCGAAGCGGCGCCGGCCGTCTGCAAGAACATGCGCCGGCTGATCTCGCTCGCCGAGGAAACTGGGCGAATCTCGGGCATCGAATCGCAATCGGGGCAGAAGCGCGTCGGGCGTTGCATCGTGGAACCTCCGTAAGCAGGGCTGAAGGCTGGTTTGCGGGCGGTTGATCTCGGGCTAGAACCGCCGGCCGATATTAGAGCAAACCCTAGTGGTTGTGCAATCTTTTCGGGTTACATACCTCGTTGTACTACACATCTTTTCCGCTAGATTTCCCGATCGACTTCGGCCGCTCGTTTTAATTAGCCCAGGCATTTATGCCTGGGACCCGCGGAACGATTTTATCCCTCCGTCCCCGATTGGCGCCTCGCGGGCCGCCTCTGGCGGCCCGCGAGGCGCCAATCTGAAAAAGGGGTGTGCGCGCTGCACGGATCTCAGGCATAAATGCCTGGGCTACATAAAAAAACAGCCGCCGCGCCGTCTTGAAGCCTTGAACGGCGCGAGAAAAATTCTTGTGTAGAACAACGAGGGGCGAAGCCCCGGTTCGCCGGGGACCGCAGGCGCCGTGGCGGACGCCCGCTTGGCAACGACTTGTCGTAGCCGCCCCCAATGACGCGCTAGCTCTTCTTCGCGCGCTTGGCCGGGGTTTTGCCCGCGGCTTTCTTGGTCGACCGCTTGGCGGTCGTGCGCTTGGCCGCTGTCTTCTTCAACGAGCGTTTGGCGGTCGCCTTCGTCGTCTTGGCGGCTTTGGCGGTTTTGGCGGTGGTCTTGGTGGCAGCCATGTTTGTTCGTTCCTTGTTCTTGAGCGCCCAGATATGATGACTTTGCGTCTTTCCGGGCGCCACCCTCGAAAGACGATTCGCTTAGAGCGAGCCTGTGCTCGCTGCATCGCCGCGCCCCGCAGCTTGCTGAAGCTTTTTGGGCCCGCGATACAACCAGCTTTATCGACACGATGCACGATCAACTGCAACGACTTATCGACGATTTGCCAAGTTTTGCTCAACTCGACGCACGCTGGCGCGCCGAATTGCGGCGCCGCGCCGAGCAAGTCCAAGTGCTCGATTGGGACGAAGGCGCCGCCATGCTCGCCGCTCTGGCTGAGCTTGCCGCAGCCGACCGAGAGGCCGATGCACTGCGCAACGATCATGGCTTGTGGTCGATTTTGCTGCGCAGCTTGGGGCGATTGTTCGCCGAATCGGCGGGTTCGGCCGCAATTCCTCCGGCGGCCGTCGAGCGGGCGATCGAACTGTATCGCCAGTTGGGAGCGGCCAGCCAGGCCCGGCACGAGTTGCTTGGGGCGTTGGCCAATAGCGGCCGGCCCGAGGCGCTGGCCGCCTTCGCCGAGCTCGTCGTCGCCGATCCGCCGGCCCGAGCGCAGGACGCCGTGTTGGCGTTCGTGCCGTTTTTCCAAAGACAGAAGCAACTGGCGCCGCGATTGTTCCCTCGTTTGCTGGACGCGCTCGAACACCCTTCGACCGCCGCCGTCGTGCTCGATCTGGCGAATTTCCTGACACGCCAGCGGCTGGCCGCGCCGCATCCGGCCAGTGCTCGAGTCGAACGGCTGGCGGCGCTGTTGGGCGGGTTGACTTCGCGGCTCGCTCGGTTGGAAGAACACCCCGAAGAATTCGCACCTTCTCCGGCGGCGCTGCACGCCCTGGTCGCTGAAAGCGTCGACCTGGTCGTCGGATTATGCCACGCCTTGGCGATGATCGGAGATGTGAATGCGACCGGCAAACTGCGGCAAACGCTGGAATTGTCGCATCGGCGGTTGCGAACCGAGGCCGCTTTCGCCCTGGCCGGCCTGAAAGACGAACGCGGCGTCGAAGTGCTGGCCGAGATGGCCGCCGAACCGGTCGCCCGAGCGCGAGCCTTAGCCTATCTGGAAGAGTTGGGCTTGATCTCTCGCGCCCGCGAAGCCGACCGTTCGCCCGCTGCCCGGGCCGAAGTGGACTTGGCGGCCTGGCTGGCGTCGCCCGTCGGCTTTGGCATGCCGCCGCAGAAACTGGAGCTGTTCGACACTTGCCGGCAGTTCTGGCCGGGCTACGACGACGAGGTCGATTGTTACTTGTTCCGTTACGAGTATCGGATGGGGGGCCAAAAGCTGTCGGGCATCGCAATGGCGGGGCCGATCACGCACGCCCTGCGAGCCGATCTCGAAGACCTGCCGCCTGCCGATAGTTACGCCTTGTACGCCGGCTGGTGCGCCGAACACGAGTCGATCGGGCAACTGACGCCCGAGCAGCTTTCGCTCGAACAGCACGCCGAATGGTTGCGCTTGCAAGACGAACTGATCGAGCAAGGCTGCGAAGACGTGCGGCTGGTCAAGCTAGGACGCTTTTTCGGCGAGGAGCACTTCGTGGCGACGGCCCGTCGCAGAGAGCAAGCGGGCGTTTTGATAGCCGACCAGGGGCAAATCGACTGGCATCCGCTCGGATTCGGTTCTCGCCCGCTCGGCCCCGATGAGTTTTATGACTTGCACCTGGGCCGCAAGCTATTGCGGGCCTTCAACCCGGGTAGTTGAGCGCGTGAGCGATGAGATGCGTTCTTCAAAGGGGATGTGGGGGATACGGAGGAGATGAGGGAGATAAAGTGGAACAAGCCTCACGCGGAGCCGCGGAGAGGGAGAGTAGAAAATCGTTTACGAGGCTCGGCGATTTCGAGTAAGCTTCGAACCGGCTCGCTCACTTCGAATCGTTCGGGACGTGCCTAGAGTTTCGATTCCGGTCTTCTGATCTCGGCCTGATCCCCTCATCTCCTCCTCATCTCCCTATCCCCTTCCGAAAATCGTCGCGGCAGGCAGCTCGTCAGCTTTTCAACCTCCTGGCCCAAGCCTGCAACATCTGAAATTGCAGGCCGAAATCTTGCTCTTCGACGCCCAGCGGGCTTTTGAAGAAGCTGGCCAGAAAGTTGAGCTGCCCGACGTCGCCGTTTCGCCAGGCGCGTTCGGTGAAGCGCACCAGGTCGAGCACCAAGGGCGCCGCCAGCAGCGAGTCGCAACCTTGCCAGATGAATTGGAACGTCATCGGCGTGCCGAGAAAGCCATTGAAATGGACGTGGTCCCAGGCCGTTTTCCAATCGCCCATGCTGTCGATGCGTTCGATGGACACGAGCGTCTGCGGCTGGTAGCCGAGAATCTGGCCGAGCAGCCGGTCCTTGCTGGTCACTTTGGCCTGCTTATTGGCCGGGTCGTCGAGCACCTTGGCGTCCATGTTGCCGAAGATGTTGTGGCCCACCCAGCTCATGACTTGCAAGTTTCGCTTGGCGAACATCGGCGCCAAGATGCTCTTGAGCAGCGTTTCGCCGGTCTTGCCGTCGTAGCCCATGTGCCGCGTGCCGCGCTCGCGGGCCAGTTCGTCGATGGCCGGCGCCGAGGCGCCGAGCGACGGGGTGAAATTGAGGAATGAATAGCCCAAGTCCAAGGCCGCGATGGCGTACAGCGAGCTGGCCGGCAACGGGCAGCCGCGCTTGTCAATCAGCTTGTTTAAATCCTTCCAGCTCGCAGGCAGCGTCGCGGGATCGACCGCCGGCTCGGTCGACGAGACGTTGACCACGATCACGTGCGCCAACTGTTCGTCTTTGGCGAAGGCGCTTATGTCGGCCTGCAGGCGTTCGATCGCCTGACGCAGGCTTTCGCGGCGATTGCGAACCTCGGGGCCGGCCAGCTTTTCGATCGTGGAGCCGACGTTGAGCAGCGTGCCCGGTCGGATCCGCTCTTCGATCTTCTCCAGATCGCCCTTGCACTTGGCCAACACGCCGCCGTCGATGACGCGGCTCTCGGCGTGCAGCCGCCAGGCTTCGTCGTAGGAACCGACCTCGCGGATTTCGTGGCCGCCAACGACGAAGTCCTTCCACGGGGTCAACCCCGCCGCTTCGAATTCGGGCAACTCGCTCACCAGTCCGGCATTGGCGATCAAGCCTTTTTTCAAGGAGATCAGGCCGACCGTGGCAGTCGTGGCCACGCCCCCCTTGGCTCCCACGAGCCAGATCCCATTGCGAGCACGCGCCATAGCAAAATCACTGTGTTTGGAGTTGCGGCAGGTTGTCGTGTACGGCGGGAACCACTCGCCCCAATCGAGGCGAACGGCCTGACGAGATCGCGAGCGAAGAGCGGCAAAACCGACTCGTTTCGCACGCACGGCGCCCTAGCAAGCGGGCCACTTGGAAGCGAACCTCGAAGGTACTATGATTGTCCGGCCGATAGCCTGCGTCAAGGAGAGCGAGCGATGCCCCCGTCGATTTCACGAATTGTTCAAGCCCTGGAGCCTTCTGCAACCTTGGCCATGGCCGCCAAGGCCAAGGAACTGAAAGCGGCCGGGCGGAAGGTCTACGATTTCAGCGTGGGCGAACCCGATTTCAACACGCCGCGGCACATTTGCGAGGCCGCCACGGCCGCCATGCAGGCCGGGCACACGCACTACACGGCCGTCGGCGGCATTCCCGAGCTGCGAGCGGCGATCGCCAAGCAATACAAGGCGCGGCACGCCCTGGAATACTCTCCGCAGCAGGTCGTCGTCTCCAACGGCGCCAAGCATTCGCTGCACAACGTCTTCACGGCGCTCTGCGATCCGGGCGACGAGGTGATCATCCCGGCGCCGTATTGGGTCAGCTACGCCGAACTGGTCAAGCTGACCGGCGCCAAGCCCGTAATCGTGCCAACTGACGAGGCCGACGATTTCAAGCTCACGCCGGCCAAGCTTCGAGCGGCGCTTACCGCCCGCTCGAAAATCCTGCTCGTTTGTTCGCCCTCGAACCCGACGGGCAGCATGTATTCGCCCGCGGAACTCGGCGCCCTGGCCGACCTGGCGATCGAGCGCGATTTGACGATCGCGGCCGACGAAATCTACGAGTGCCTGATCTATGGCGGGCATCGTTTCGCGAGCTTCGCGACCGTGCGGCCGGGATTGGCCGAGCGGACGATTACGATCAACGGCGTGAGCAAGGCTTACGCCATGACGGGCTGGCGGATCGGTTGGACCTTGTCGCCGCCGGCGCTGGCCAAGGCGATGGAGAATCTGCAAAGCCAAGAGACCTCGTGTCCTTCGAGCGTCAGCCAGTATGCCGCTTTGGCCGCGATCGAAGGGCCGCAGGAGTGCGTGGGCGAGATGCTGGCCGAGTTCGCCAAGCGACGCGAGTTCGTCCGCGGCCGCATCGCCTCGCTGCCCAAGCTAAGCTGCTGCGACATGGGCGGCGCCTTCTATGCCTTCATCAACATCCAAGCCCACATGGGCCGCAAATATCGCGGCGTGCAGGTCGACAACTCCACTCAGTGGTGCCTGGAACTGCTCGGCCAACAAAACGTGGCGATGGTGATGGGCTCGGCCTTCGGGGCCGAAGGCTACGCCCGGCTCTCGTTCGCCACCAGCATGGAAAACCTGCAGGCTGGCTTCGACGCGATCGAGGCGTTTTTGAAGAGCCCGCAGTAGGCCTTTTTCCAGATTTCCGTTGAAAGACCACTGCTGGTGGCACACAATGAGTCTTCCAATGGGGTGCATTGCGATGCTGCGATTCGCGGAGATCAGTCATCCGGCGGTCGGAGTTGCCGCCAGCCTGCAGGTTTCGGGGAGACGGTTTAGCAAGGGCAGGGATAAAAAGAGGGCTGTTGAATGCGACACGCCGTTTGTGAGTCGTGCGGCCAGGAATACCCGTCGAAAGAGACGTTCGCTGCGTTTGGGCGAACGCTCTGCAAGCCGTGTGCTGAAGCCGCAGTCAACGGGAGTCAACAAGGCTTCAACGCAGGCGATATCGTCCGAAATACGGACCCGACCGTTTGCGAATGGTGCGGCGCCGACTTCGGCGACAGCGAACTGAATCGCCTGGGAAATGCACCGACGTGCGAGCCGTGCGAGCACTTCCTTCGCCACCGCCCTTTTCCACGGTGGATCAAGGTTTCGTTTGCGGTGCTGGTTGCCCTGGCCGCATTATCGCTGTTGAAAAACTATCGATTCCTGGAAGCTCGGATGAAATCGAAGGAAGGCCAGGCGGCTTTCTACGACGGCGATTTCGCCATCGCTGCCAAGCGTTTGCGGGAAGCCGCAGCCCGCGCGCCTGAGTCGCCAAATTATGGCTTTCAGGCCGAGTTTTATAAGGCGGTTTCTCTAATGGCCGCGGACAAGCCGCAAGACGCCTTGCCCTTGCTCGTGAATTTTCAGTCGGAGGCGCCAAACGAACCAACCCTCCAGCGCTTAATCTTCTCTGCGCAGCTTGATGCCGAGTTCCAAGAATACGGCTCCGAATCGATGCTGAAAATGGCTGAACTTCACTTTGACGAGTCCCCCGCAGACGCGAGCGCCGAGACGGCGCTGGCATGGGCGAATGCCTGCCGATATGCGGAAACGGGACAGGATCAATACCATGCGGCGGCCGCAAAGATCCTGCAAAACGGCCGCGACGAGGCCCGTTCGCAACACGACTTGCTCGCTTATGGCCCCCGAACCGTCTATTGCTTGAAAACGCGCGAGCGGCTTTCCCAATCGCAGTTTTGGCGGCGATTCTCTCCCAAGTCGGAACGAAAAGACTGACGAAAATGTTCTTCATCCCTGGCTATGTTGTCGCCACGCTGACGTTTCCTGGCGTCATTGTCCACGAAGCAGCCCACATGCTGTTCTGCAAGCTGCGTGGCGTTGCCGTATTTGACGTCTGTTTTTTTCGCAGCGGAAACCCTAGCGGGTACGTGGTTCACGAACCACCAAAAGATTTCTTGAGCGCGTTTTTAATCTCGATCGGTCCCTTGTTCGTTAACTCGTTGCTCTGCGTGTTCTTTTGCTTTCCGTCGTCGTTTACGGAAAAGCTTGGCGGCCGTTCTGATTTCTTGTCGGGCTTCTTGTTCTGGGTCGGCGTGTCGATCGGGATGCACGCATTTCCTTCCGACCTAGACGTGGGGAATCTTTGGGATCAAGCGAAAGTTGCCGCAAGCAGGTTCAATCCCCTGGCGATTATCAGTTTTCCGTTGATTGTTGCGATCTGCATCGCCAACCTTCTGTCCGTAGTCTGGTTCGATTACTTCTACGGCGCATTCATTGGCGTCTATTTGCCGCAGCAGCTTTTAGAGAGGCTAATCTGATTCCGCGCCGGCGCAGCCTTCAGCTTAGCCGCCCCGTGAAGCGGCAGCCGATGCGGTAAAGCGGGATCGGGCCGTCGGAGACCCGAACGCGATTGGCGATCCGCGCCGTCATATAGGTCAAGTTCGGCGCCACGCCGAGCGCGACCACGAGCATTTCGAAATCGGGCGGGCAGGTCGCCAGGAACGAGAAGCCTTGCTCGGAGATGTCGCGGCACACGACTTCTTTGAACGACGCGCGGCTGGGAATGCAGTCGCCATGGTAGGGCGCCACGAATTGCTTGTGCGGAAAGCGGAGGCGAACGACGGCGCGGCGGTCGGTTCCGCGGATCGCCGCCTCGGGTTGCTGAATTGGCCCCGAAGGCGCTCCCGTCTTCGAAAGACCATCGCCTTGGCTCGCACGAACGGCGGCAGCGTTCGGAATCGACGGCGCAGCGGGCGGTTGTTCTCGCAGCATCGAGCGTGCGTCCTCAAGCTCTGAACACATTTCAATCGCCAAAGTGGGCGCTTGCGTACAAAACCCCCTCGATTGGCTGGCAAAGTTTCTATCTATTCAATAGGACGCAAAACGCCGCCGAGCAAAGAGCGCGGCGGAGACCGACTGCCATTCCGCAACCCTACATTCCATCTGCAAAGGGCAAACCGCGCTTTCCGACTTTGCCGTGCGACGGGAATTGGAGATTTACAGATGGGAAAGCCGGGGGCTATTTGCCGATTAGGAACGTCAGGCATTCGGCAGTTTTATTGGCATCCGATTTTTGGTAGCTTCAGTCGCGAGCAGGCCGCACAAACAACCCCGTTGACGGGGGGCGGCGGGGTGCGATTGCAGAATGCGTCTCTAGCTTCGCCGACCGACTTTGACCGCAACATGAATATTCTTCTGGCTACCAGCGAAGCGGTCCCCTTTGCGAAGACCGGGGGGTTGGCAGACGTTTCCGCCGCACTTCCCGTTGCGCTGGCCCGGCTCGGTCATCGCCCTGCGGTGATCTTGCCCGCCTATCGCCGCGCCAAAGAGTGCGGCCAGCCGATCGAATCGACCGGGCTCGACATCTCGGTGCAGATCGGCAGCAAGACGGTCGAGGGTCTGTTGCTCAAAAGCCGTTTGCCCGACAGCGACGTGCCCGTCTATCTCGTCGAGCAGGACGACTACTACAATCGCGACGACATGTACGGAATCGAGGGGGCCGACTTCGTCGATAACTGCGAGCGGTTCGTGTTCTTCTGCCGGGCCGTGCTCGAAGCGATCCGCCTGTTGGAACTCAAGGTCGACGTGCTGCACGCCAACGATTGGCAAACCGGCTTGCTGCCGGCTTATCTCAAAACCGAATATCGACAGGCCCCCGGTTACGAGCGGATCGCCTCGCTGTTCACCATTCACAACCTGGCATACCAGGGCACGTTCTGGCACTGGGACATGCTGCTCACCGGGCTGGATTGGAAATACTTCAACTGGTACCAGATGGAGTTCTACGGCAAGCTCAATCTGATGAAGACCGGCTTGGTGTTCGCCGACGCGCTGAACACGGTCAGCCCGCGATATGCCGAAGAAATCCAGAATTCGCCGCTGGGCTGCGGGCTCGAAGGCGTGTTGCAGCAGCGGCGCGACGTGCTTTCGGGAATCATCAACGGCGTCGATTACTCGGCCTGGAACCCGGCAACCGATTCCCATCTGCCGATGAACTACGACCCCTGCACGGCCGCCGAGGGCAAAGCGGCCTGCAAGGCGGCTTTGCAAGCCGAACTCGGCCTGCCCGTGTTGCCGAAGACGCCGCTGATCGCGCTGATCGGCCGGCTGGTCGATCAAAAGGGACTCGACCTGATTTCCGGCGCGATGCAGGATCTGCTGCGCACGATCGACGCCCAGTGGGTGATCTTGGGCACGGGGGAACCGAAGTATCACCAACTCTTGTCGACCTTGGCGGAGCGCAATCCCAATCGGCTCGTCGCCAGGCTGTCGTTTTCCGAGGCGCTGGCGCATCGGATCGAAGCCGGCGCCGATATGTTCCTGATGCCGAGCCGCTACGAACCGTGCGGGCTGAACCAGCTTTATAGCCTGAAGTATGGAACCGTCCCCGTGGTGCGAGCGACAGGCGGGCTCGTCGATACGATCGTCGACGCCACTCGCGAGACGCTGGCCGACGGCACGGCGACCGGATTCAGCTTCCGCGAATATGAAGTGCTGGCCCTGACCGAAACGCTGCGCCGGGCGATCGACGCCTACGGCCAGTCGGGAATCTGGTCGCAATTAATCGCCGCTGGCATGCGGCAGGACTGGTCTTGGGCGCGCAGCGCGCAACAATATGTCGAGCTTTATCAAAAGATTATGGCTCGCTTTAGTATTAGGTAGCGACGAGCGTCAGGGAGGGGCGGGCGCCCTCGCCCGTCGCGGGCGAGATAAGCTACGGAGGGGACGGGCGCCCCCGCCCGTCGCGGACGCCGGCAGGTAAACGACGACGCCGGGCGAGGGCGCCCGGCCCTCCATGATGAGGCGCCCGTAACCGCCACGGGCGAGGGCGCCCGTGCCTCCAGGGCAAGAGCGGCCGAATCTACACGCTTCACGTCCACAGGAGGGACTTGCCATGCACGACATTTCGTTGGCGTTTTTCTGGCACCAGCACCAGCCCTACTATCCCGATGACGTCGCCGGCGAGAACCCCATGCCTTGGGTCCGTCTGCACGGCACGAAGGACTACTGGGGCATGGCCATGCTGCTCAAGGAAGTTCCGGAATTCCACGCCACGATCAATCTCGTGCCCAGTCTGTTGTGGCAATTGACGGCGTATACCGAGCGGGGCCACGAAGACGCGCACCTGCGCGTTTCCAGGCTGCCGGCCGACGGGTTGTCGGAGCAGGACATGACCTACCTGCTCGACAATTTCTTCATGGTCCACCCGGACCACATGATCCGGCCTTACGCGAGATTCAACGAGCTGTATCAGAAACGGGGCCTCTCGATCGACCCGGCATCGCGAGCCGCGAAGCGCTTCACGAAGAAAGACATTATCGACCTGCAATGCTGGTCGAATTTGACCTGGATTCACCCGCTGGCTTTCGAGCAAGACAAAGATCTGGCCGAGTTTCGTCGCAAGGGGCGCCATTGGACCGAGCAGGAAAAGCAATGGCTGCTCGAGAAGCAAATGCGGCTGCTCGGCGAGGTCGTGCCGCTGCACCGCGAATTGGCCGATCGCGGTCAGATTGAGTTGACCACGACGCCGTTCTACCATCCGATCCTGCCGCTGCTCTGGGACAAGCGGCTGGCGCGTCAGGCCATGCCCGACGTCCAATTGCCCAAGCATCTCGATTCCTACGCCGAAGACGCCGTCGAGCAAGTTCGCTTGGCCGTGAACTACCACGAAAAACTGTTCGGCCGCAAGCCGCGCGGGATGTGGCCCTCGGAAGGCTCCGTCTGCCAGGAAATCGTCGCCGCCATCGCCTCGGCGGGAATTCGCTGGATCGCCACCGACGAAGAAATCCTGTCGTGCGCCACCGAGGGCTGGGTTTCGCGCGACGGCCAAGGCTTTTTGCGCAACCCCGAGATGCTCTACCGGCCTTGGCGCGTAGAAGATAAAGGCCATTCGCTCGAGATCGTCTTTCGCGATCACGCGATGAGCGATCAGATCGGCTTCCATTATCAGCGCTTTCAAGCCAACCACGCGGTCGACGATTTTCTCGGCAAGCTGGAAGCGATCGGCCGCGCCACGGGCGGCAATGCGGGCCACCGGCCGTCGCTGGTGAGCATCATTCTCGACGGCGAAAACTGCTGGGAGTATTATCCCAACGCCGGCGTCGACTTTTTGCGAGCCCTCTATCGCCGCGTCGCCTCGCACCCGAAGATTTCCCCGGTCCGCATCGGCGACTATCTCGAACGGCATCCGGCGACCGACAAGCTGGGCCGATTGTTCGCCGGCAGTTGGATCCAGCACAACTTCGGCATCTGGATCGGGCATCCCGAGTGCAATCGCGCCTGGGATTTGTTGTTCCAGACCCGCGAGCACCTCGTTGCCGCCACGAAGGCCCGCGAACAGCCGCCCGAGCAGCTCAAGCTGGCTTGGACCGAATTGCAGATCGCCGAAGGGAGCGACTGGTTCTGGTGGTTCGGCGACTCGCACTCCAGCGCGCAAGACTCGCTGTTCGATCGGCTGTTCCGCAAGCACCTGCAAAACGTCTACGCGCTGTTGGGCGATCCGCCGCCGGTCGAACTGTCGCGGCCGATCAGCCAGGGGCATCGCCACGCGCACATGCACTCCTCGCCGACGAGCCTGCTCAACGTCAAGGTCGACGGCCGGCGGACGTATTTCGAATGGATCAACGCCGGGCATTACGTGCCCAGCGGATCGCGCGGCACGATGTCGATGGTGCAGGAAAGCCGCCTGGCCGCAGTACACTTTGGCTTCGACGCCGAACGGCTGCTCGTGCGGCTCGACGCGCGCGGCGGGACGGTGCGCGAGCGCTTGGCCGATATCGACACGGTGCGGATCGTCTTCTTCCAGCCGCAAGGCTTCGAGCTGTTGATCTCGCACCCTAACTGGCAAGAGCCGATCGCGCAGTTGTATCACAACGACGTGCCCGTGAGCGAATCGGGCGTGCTGGCGGCGGGCGACGTCATTCTAGAGGCGGCGATTCCGCTAAACAGCCTGGCGGCGACGACCGACGATCCGGTGCAGTTTTGCATAGAGTTGATCAAGCAAGAGCAGTCGATCGATCGCGCGCCGACCGAAGGCGCCATCGAAACCACGGTTCCTTCGCCCGAGTTCGAATTGATGATGTGGCAGGCCTGATGTATGCCGTCGCCGGCGAGACCACAGGCGCTATTGTGGGGCGGCCTTCCAGGCCGTCAACTGCCGACGGCCTGGAAGGCCGCCCCACGACCAATGCGCGTCTCATGCTTGAATCGAAGCAGTAGGAAACATAAATCGCCGGACGGAGCAAAACTGAGCTTCACCAAACCCGCCGCCAACCAGTAACATTGATATCGCTATGCCCGATTTGCGCAAAGATCCGATTGTCGGCCGCTGGGTGATCGTGGCCAAAAGCCGAGCCAAGCGGCCGCACGATTTCGAGAGCACGCCGCAGGTGCCCGGCTCGCGCTCGTTCTGCCCGTTCTGCGAGGGCAACGAAGATCAGACGCCCGGCGAGATCGTCGCCTACCGGCCGGCCGGCTCGGCGCCCAACCGCGAGGGCTGGCGCGTGCGCGTGGTGCCCAACAAGTTTCCGGCCTTGGAAATCGAAGGCGACCTGCACAAACGCGGCGACGGCATCTACGACATGATGCGCGGCGTCGGCGCGCACGAAGTCATCATCGAATCGCCCAAGCATCTGTTGAGCACCGCCGATCTGACGGAAGAGAGCCTGCGCGAGGTGTTTTGGGTCTATCGCGACCGGCTGGTCGATCTGAAGAAAGACCGGCGGCTGGTGTACGGCATGATCTTCAAGAACGTCGGGGCCGCCGCCGGCGCGTCGCTGGAGCACACGCACAGCCAGTTGATCGTCACGCCGATCGTGCCGATCAACGTCCGCGAGGAAATGACCGGCTCGTTGGAGTTCTACAAGTACCGCGGCCGTTGCGTGTTCTGCGACATGATCCAGCAAGAGTTGGCCACCGAGAAGCGGATCGTGCTCGACACGCCCGGCTTCGTGGCGTTCTGCCCTTTCGCCAGCCGGTTTCCTTTCGAAACCTGGGTCTTGCCGAAGGCGCATTCAAGCCATTACGAGAACATTCAGAAGAACGGCATCGAAGAATTGTCGCGCGTGATGCGGCAGGTCGTGGCCAACATCGAAACGGCGCTCGATCGGCCCAGCTACAACTACATCATCCATACCGGACCGTTTGACAGCCAGGAACTCGGCCACTATCACTGGCACATCGAGATCATTCCGCGTTTGACGAAGACCGCGGGATTCGAATGGGGCAGCGGTTTCTATATCAATCCGGTCCCGCCGGAAGACGCGGCGGCCTTCCTTCGCGAGATCGAAACCGAATCGCACGAGCCCCGGACTTTACCGGCTAAGTAAGTTTTTTTGGTTCAGTAAAATTGCCGATTAAGTAAAGCGGCGAAATTGTATCGACGATACGAAGGCAAGACTATTCGCCCTGCTTGTCATTCGTTGTGCTAGCACCGCTAAGACGCACCTAGGATTCAGCCCGGCTAGATTGCACACAACCCGCCATTAACCCAAGCTTCCAGGAACCTCCCGGCTGCCCCCTCCTATGTCGCACTCGATTCGCTTTGTCTTGGCGTTGCACAACCACCAGCCGATCGGCAACTTCACCGGCGTCATGGAGCAGGCCTACCAGGAAAGCTACCGGCCGTTTCTCGACTTGTTCGAGCGCTACCCGACGCTCAAAATCGGCCTGCACACGAGCGGCTCGCTGATGGAATGGCTGGCCGCGGCGCATCCCGAGTATCTCGATCGCCTGTGCGAGTTGGTGGCCGCCGGAAAGATTGAAATCATCGGCGGCGCGTTTTATGAACCGATCTTGTCGATGATTCCGCGCCGCGACCGGATCGGCCAAATCCGCGCTTATACCGCTTGGCTCGAACAGCGGTTGGACGCCAAGGTCCGCGGCATGTGGATTCCCGAACGCGTGTGGGAACAATGCTTCGCTAGCGATTTGGCCGCCGCGGGCATTCAATACACGGTGCTCGACGACTATCACTTCAAGAATGCCGGGCTCACGCCTTCGCAGCTCGACGGTTATTACGCCACGGAAGACGACGGGCAGTTGCTGGCCGTGTTCCCCGGCAGCGAGCGGCTGCGCTACACGATCCCCTTCGCCGACCCGCAAGAGACGATCGACCACCTGGGGATGATCGCCGCGCGGCGTCCCGGCGCGGTGGTCGTGTTCGGCGACGACGGCGAGAAGTTCGGCACCTGGCCCGAAACGCACCGGCACGTCTACACGAACGGCTGGCTGACTCGCTTCTTCGACTTGCTGGTGGCCAACGAAAGCTGGATCAAGGTCACGACGCTCTCCGAAGCGATCGACAACGTGCCGCCGGTCGGCAAGATTTACCTGCCCGACAGCAGCTACCGCGAAATGACCGAATGGTGCCTGCCGGTCGAGCAACTCGTCGAATACGAACGGCTGAAACACGATCTGGAGCACGACCCGCGCTGGCCGTCGCTGTCGCAGTTCGTCAAAGGGGGCTTCTGGCGGAACTTCAAGATCAAGTATCCCGAAGCCGACGAGATGTACGTGCGGATGCTGATGGTCAGCCAGAAGCTCGAGGCGGCGCGGGGGGCCGGTTACGACGGTGAATTGGTCGAAGCCGCGCGCGGCGAGCTGTACCGCGGGCAGTGCAACTGCAGTTATTGGCACGGCGCTTTTGGCGGCATCTATTTGCCCCACTTGCGCAACGCCGTATACCAACATCTGATTGCGGCCGACAACCTGCTCGATCGCGCCGCCGACCGGATCGAACCGTGGGTCGAAGCGACGCCGGGCGATTTCAATCTCGACGCCCGGCAAGAAGTCTTTTTGGCCAACGACAAGCTGGCCTTGCTGATCTCTCCCTTCCAAGGCGGCCAATTATACGAACTCGACGTCCGCTCGATTTGCCACAATCTGCTGGCGACGCTAACGCGACGGCCCGAGGCCTATCACCGCAAGGTGCTCGCCGGGGCGACCGGCGCTAATGGCAATGTGGCCAGCATCCACGACCGCGTCGTATTCAAGCAGCCCGGGCTCGATCAGCGTTTGCAATACGACGCCTTCCCGCGCAAGACCCTGCTCGACCATTTCTTCGACAACGAAGCGACGCTGAACGCGGTGGTCGGCGGCCACGCCGAAGAGCAAGGCGACTTCGCCCAAGGCACTTACGAAGCGCGGGTGCGGCGCAATCCCCAGCGCATCCAGGTACACCTCTCGCGGCTGGGCCGCGTTCAAGGTCAGGCGATCAAAATCACCAAGGGCGTCACGTTGACCGCCGGCAGTTCGGCGCTCGAAATCGCCTATTTGCTCGAAGGGCTGCCGCCCGGACAGACGTTCCATTTCGGCGTTGAGTTCAATTTTGCCGGCCTGCCCGGCAACTGCGACGATCGTTATTTTCACGACGGCGACGGCCGGCGGCTGGGCCATCTCGGCCGGCAGCTCGATTTGAACGACGTCGGCGCCATCGGTTTGGTCGACGAGTGGCTGGGCATTGAACTCGTCTTGAGAAGCTCCTGCCTCGGGGCGCTCTGGGCCTTCCCGGTCGAGACCGTCAGCCAGTCAGAAGGCGGCTTCGAGTTGGTGCACCAGTCGGTCGTCGTCATGCCGCACTGGTTTGTCGAGGCCGACGCCGACGGCCGCTGGAGCGTGACCATGAACCTCGCCGCCGACACCTCGCGCGCCGAGCATCGGAAGCAATCGTCCGCCGTCGCGTTGGTCCACTGATCTCGCGGCGGCGGCTGCAAGCCCGAATCGGAGCGTGCCTGGGTCTGAGCCTGGGCGAAGCCCCAGATCGCTGGGGCATCGCTTCGCTCTGCCGCCAGCGACCCGCGCCGCCCCACGAAATGTCTGCGCGTCATCAAACTACAGCCGCACGACCTTCCCTGTTTCCGCCGAGCGTTCGGCCGCCGCGACGGCGGCCACGGCCTGGCGGGCTTCGTGCGGCGTGACGACCGCAGGTCGCTCGCCGCGGGCGACGCAGTTGACGAAGTACTCGATCTCGCTGCGCAGGGCCCCCGTCGGCGCGCCGTGCATCTCGGGCCAGTACAACGTGTCGGGACAATCGATTCCATTGCGGCCTTGGATCACCACGTTCATGTCGCCGCCGTGAATGTAGATGGCGCCCGCCGTGCCGATGATCTCCAACTGCTCGTGAATGCGAAACGGAGTGCCCGACGGCAAAAACCAAACGTCTTCGATCACGCCGATCGCGCCCGTATCGAAGCGATACATGGCCCAGCCGATATCCGGATGCTTCAGCCCGCGCACGCTCTCGGTCAGTGCATAGGCCGTTTTGACTTCGGCGCCCGACATCCAGAGCATCAGATCGGTGTCGTGGATCCCGTCGCCCAAGAGCGGGCCGATCTTTTCCAGCACGCCGCGGCTGCGGGCCGCCGGAATGTTGCGGCGCGCGTACATCGAGACGATCCGCCCGATCTCGCCGGCCGCGATCCGCTCGCGGGCCAGCGCATAGCGAGGGTTGAAGCGGCAGATGTGGCCCACCATGAGAATCGCGCCCGCTCGCTCCGCCGCGGCAATCATGCGGTCGCACTCGGCCGGGCGGCGGGCCATCGGCTTTTCCAACAGCACGTGCTTGCCTGCCCGCAGTGCGGCCAGAGTTGGTTCGAGATGGTCGTCGACGTGGGTCACGATGCTGACCGCTTCGATTTCGGGATCGGCCAACAGGTCGCGGTAGTCGCGGTAGTCTCGCGGCACGCCCAGCCGCCGCTTGATCTGCCGGCGTCGCTGATCGTTGCGCGTGCAAATGGCGCGCAGTTCGACCTGCCCAAGCGACGCGGCCGCCTCGGCGTGCTTCTCGCCGAAGAATCCCAGTCCGATGACGCCGTAGCCGATGGTGCGCATGCTCTTGGGCTCCGCTGTAGATTCGGTAATCGCGAATGCAAGACGACGGTACTTATACCCGCTGCGCACCGCTCAAAAGTTAGCCTTTAGCTGAGGTCCGGCCGACGGCCTCGCTAATATCGCATAATTGTCGCGCGTTCAATGAAATTACCGCGACATTGCGACATTTAAAGTATTATTCTTGCTGACGGTTGACCGAGAGCCAATCGTCGTTAACATACCCAGCGTTCGTTCAGCCGTTCATGGCGTTTGACGGCCGTTAGGTTGGGCTGTCTAGGGCAGATAGCTCGGTGTCACAGACAAATTCGTTGGCACCGGTCCCGCACGTTTTCATCGCGTAGTAAGTCTTTGACGCGAATCCCTTGGCGCATCGGAGCCGGGGCCGCGGGGGAAATTTCGCGCAGGACATTGTATCGCTGACCAACTGGCCGGCTTCCCACTCACGGAGGTAGTTTCTCATGGTATCGTCTACGTTTTCCCGCGTTGCCACGGACTCGGAATCAAAGTCTTCGCGCCGCCGTAAACATAATGGTAAGACTCGGCGCGCACGCCGGTCCTTTCGGCCGTGCGCCGAAGCTTTAGAGAGCCGGTGCCTAATGGCGGTGATAACTGTCAATTCCCTTGCTGACGGCTCAACGCCGTATGGCCAAGTGACGTTGAGAGATGCAATACAAGCCTCAACAACGCAGACGTCGGTGAACGGCTCGGTGGCGGGAACAGGAAACGACACCATTCGATTCGCCTCCTCAATAGATGGAGGCAATATCGTGCTTTCGCAATTCACCGACGACGCAACCGTGCTTGGTTCGTCAGCATTCCGGATCGACGATTCGGCGCACGATGAACACCTGACAATCGACGGCGCAACGGGTTTGTCACACGGGATCACGATCTCGCGTGCGTCAAATGCCGTGCGATTTCGTCTCTTTTATATCGGCGTTCCGATATGGTTGGACCAGTCAAGGGTGATTGTTTCGCCTTGCGGCGGGTGCTTCATGGCGGATGTTTCACGGTGTTTAGGGAATGGCCAGGAGACGGAACGCGGCGATGAGTCGGCGACGG